>CEQM01026963.1_pt1 | contig 18288 bp, 22 predicted proteins | sample 531111 | NCBI WGS metagenome assembly CEQM01 (sample SAMEA2621278, study PRJEB7988) | marine metagenome | biome: marine biome (ENVO:00000447); feature: deep chlorophyll maximum layer (ENVO:xxxxxxxx); material: "saline water (ENVO:00002010), including plankton (ENVO:xxxxxxxx)" | depth 120 m
GCTCTTTTTTCATTTTCAAATTTTATTGCTTCTTGTTCATTATCAAAAGATTGATATTTTCGTTTTTTGTTTTCATCCCAATTTACTTGCCATTTATTCCCATGTTTCCTAACCATTTTAGAGAGGTTTTATTAGTTTATCTAGTGAAATTATGCTTAAACCTCTTATCCAAAAGTGTTCTCATAACAATAAGTTATGTATAAAAACTGATCTTTGTCTTTTTCTCGACAATATAATTCAAACATTTTTTCATTTGGTCTTGGCACAATTGTCCCGTTTACAAAAATAAAGATGCCTTTTTCTTCTGCTATATTCAATCGTGTCCTAATAATATGAATCAATTGGGCAACATTATACTGACTAGGTATTAAGTATCTGCGTTTTTCAATTTCTGGAATATTTGCGCCACTCAATTTAGATAGAATAACAGGGATTCTGTCAACATGTTTAGTCAAAATTCTATTTGATTCTACCAGCCTTTCTTCAAGAGTATATTTTTGTTTGTAATCATTTTCAACTACTGTGTTTTTTTTGAATAATGACATAGTTGCTATACTATATTAAGTATTAAAGTATGTTTAATAAAGCACACTTTTTATATTTTCTTATTTAATGACCACTAATTCAAATACTAATGTAGTGATTCGCCAATTTAGTGGTATTCCCTACGTCTATTCCTTTTTTAACAGTTCTGGATCAATATTGTTGCATATTCAATATTTGATATCTTTAGCGTATTTGTCAAAAATGAACTTGAATTTTGATATTTTACACAACATTTACGAACTTAGAAAGTTAATAAATACTAACAATTTGTATGACTTATTCCCCAATAAGACGGTCGCAATAGTCAACAATAACTTATATTTGCTTGGTATTCAAATTGCAAGGCTATCTCAAGAAAATGAGACTATTGTTAGAAACTCACGCTATGTAGAAGAATTACTATATTTCGGTCCTTATTTAAACACCAATTGCAAAGATGCACATTATCATTCGGAAATAACAGTTTTAAAAGCTAAAAATTATGATCATTTAATAGTTGCATTTCCTGGCGTCTCATCTTCTGATTCACTAACAGCAGAATTGAGAACTGTTTTTTCGAGCTATACAACGGATTTAACAAAATTCCCTGGGCTTGCTGGATTAGTAGATGCAAATGGAGATGTTATTAAAGATGTATTTTTTATTAGGAGTTTCATCCCTTTTATAACTCATGATGACGATGACGATTGTATAGACGCTACCCAAGATACAATATTAACACAATATATTGTCAACGAAACGGAATGCTTATTCACAGGTTATTCAAGCGGAGCATGCAGAGCATTAGTTAAAGGAATTTTGTACGCAGGCAAGTATCCTAATATTCAATTCAAAGTATACGTTTATGCACTGCTAAAAGTGTATTCAAATCGTATTACAGATTTAATTGATGCTTTACCAAATCTCGATGTTTATGTCTTTAATGATTCACGAGATCCAATAGTAGGTTGTTTCAATATTTTACAAATGACCAATTGCGACAGATACAGCCCACTTTTTGAAGAAGACGACCCATTATATGTGATACCTTATCAAAATGAATTAGGTTTAACATCAACTAAACATATCACAAAAAATACTTTCAATCTTGCCTACATAAATAATCATTTACCATCACATTTGGCAGCTTTAGTCGATAAATACAATTAAGCTAAACCATATTCAATACACAATTGGTCAAGAATTTTTAAACCATAGTCAGTATAACCATACCCGTTTGCTGGATTTGGCGTAATTTCTCCAAATACTGGACCTTCATTAGTAATGTAAAAATCAATTCTCACAAAACAATCGGCAAAAACAGCGTTTCCTATTTTTTCAACATCATGTATCATTTCTTTGAAATATGGTGGTTTTTCAGTAAAATTTCCTTGTTTATCAACAATTTTCAAAGGAATTACAGGTTCCCAATTTCGATTGTACCAATTTCTTGTATAAATTCCGTTTTCAAAACATTTATGTAATATAAATTTGACTTCTCCGTTAAAAATATAACATTTATAATCGTCAAGGACGGTTTTACCATCAAAATTGGTTAGAATTTCTTCAACAATAATTTCTTCGTTCCAATTTCCAAATTGCTTTTCAAATGTTTCAATATTTACTTGTTTATTTGTAAATTGGTCTATGCCATTTTTCACTAAGAATACATTTTTACTACTATGACCGGATTTCGGCTTTATTACATAGTTGGTATTATACAGTAATTGTCTATCAATTGTATTGTATTTTCCCATAAAATATATTTCTGGGACTTTTATATTCAGACTTTCGACTAATTTATTGGCATTATATTTATCGTTAAAATTATCTATACTTTTTCCATTATAGTATTTTTTCTCAAAATTTTCTTTCCAATTTTTGGTTATATCTAAAAAAAGACTATCCTTCTTCTGCATAAACGATTCCTTAAAGTTAGAGTAATACGTATATACTAAAAGAATGACTATTGAAAGTGTTAATATAGTTAATAACTTATACATTAACTATTCTAACAAAGTAATTTTTTCAGGATGCTTTAAATCTAACCAATTTTGGCTACATTCTTCCAAATGTTCTTTTAGACTATATACATAGTTTACTAACAGGTTTGTAGCCTTATCCTTGTATTCATCAAAATCTGTAATTGGCTTTTTCTTTGATTCTTTTAGAACGACTCTAATAATAATCGAATTTTCTAAAGGATGAGGCTCGTGATAACTAATATGAGTTATATTCTTACCCTTACTATCCTTTCCGAATTCGTGATTATAGACCCATTCTTGAATCATATTACCCATTGTATGTGATTCATTCTTTAGAGTATAATCAATTGCCATATAGTTTCCATCATACTTTGAACCTTCACCATTTCTTAAGGCGGTAATTATATGATTACATTTGTATAACAAATTATCAAATCCTTTGGATACCAATCTGTTTGGCTGCCATATTCCCATAGACTCAACGATAAAGTTATGACTTTTATCCTCATCCTCATTCTCATATGCTACACATATTACTGTTGGAGAGAAGCATGCGTGTTTTGCATGAGTGCCTTTAGTCAACTTACATTCAATATCTAATTCTTGTGATACAGAATCGCGATGCGGGAATCGTGTAATAAGAATCGCATTCTTATATTTATACTCTTTAGGAAAACAGTCGTTTAGAATTTCATTTTCCTTTCCATCAACAATATGATACACTTTGAAATCATCAGTTGTTACATGGCCATTTTTAGATTCTTGGGATTTTTGACTAACTTTCAATCGAAATATATAGTCATCAATTTCACATTGACCTGGCGCACTGGCCCATTTTTTTAACATCACAGGTAGAAGAGAGATTCGATGCGCCAAAAACTCGTCGTGTAAAGCTGTGGTATTTTTATTGATTTTGATTGTTTTTTCAGGCTCATAGCCAAAGGCTATATTAAGTATATCATTAAGAATTGTTCTTCGAAGACCATTTACTACGGATGTTGATAAATCATTAATTTTAAACTGCAATGTTTTGCCATTCTCGCTAGTTTCAAGATTAGTAAACATATCACTTAGTTCTGATTTCATACTAAAATGTTATATCATTTTTATTTTGAATTTAATAACCTGTGAATTTACATTCGAGATTTGAATTTAATAAGTTGAGCTCAGTCATGGGAAAGCGTAGAGGCAAAGAGAAAAATCTAAGAAGACGAAGACTTTTGAGTATTTCATCAGATTCTGAAGAATCTGATCAATATCAATTGAATATTCCAAATCCTAGATATTGTAGTCCTAAAACTAAGAATCAAGGACTTTTTCTTGATTCTATACGTTCATCGAATACACAAATTATTGTATGTCAAGGGTCTGCTGGAACTGGTAAAACTTTGATTTCCTGTCAAGAAGGTGTTCGTTCTTTATTATGTCAAGATATCGATAGAATCATTATTACTCGACCAGCCGTTTGTGCTGATGAAGATATTGGTTTTTTACCTGGAGATTTAGACGATAAAATGAAACCATTTACACAACCTTTATTCGATAATTTTGAAAAAATATTGTCCAACTCTTATGTTGAATCTATGATTAAAAAGGAATTAATACAGATTGTGCCTCTTGCGTATATGAGAGGAAGGACATTTGAAGATAAATTTATAATTGCTGATGAGATGCAAAATGCATCAATTGAACAAATGGTAATGCTTATGACAAGAATAGGAAAAGGCTCAAAACTGATAATTATTGGAGATCCGACTCAATGTGATAGGAAAGTAAAATCAAATGGACTTGCTGATTTAGTTAATCGTATTAAAAACTCTTCAAATCAATTGAATCATATAAAACTAATCACTCTTGAGAATAAGGATATTCAGAGAGAAGCTGTTGTACGCGAGGTTATAAATAAAATTTATAATGATATGCCAAATCGAGGATAATTAGTTTTTCTCGATTTCTAAAACAGAGAATGCGTGTTTTGAAAGTAATGGTTTTAAAAAACCAAGCATTGTTTCAAAAGTACTTGGAACATTTCGAAGTTTACAAGATATTATATTCAATTCTTCTAAACTATAAAGCATTGTTGCTAATTCGTTTATAAAAAATAACCCTTTTTCAATCATTGATATTGTCAATCTTCTACCAACATCAATATCTAATATGTTTTTGTCTTTTACTTTCAATCGTATTAAATCAATCAAATTTGTATCCGGTACAATCTGACATTTTCTAAATTCCAACAAATTGATAACATTAATATGTAAAGTATTGTCTTTTTCAAGCAATATATCATCAAATTTGATTTGCATAAGTACATTATAGAACATTTTTGTTAAGCAAATAGTTCTCAAAAACTCTATTGATTTTTATCGTCTTTGTCGTTTTCTCAATATGCTATAATAGTTATCGTTATCAAATGATTCATCATCACTTTCAGATTCTTCGGAATCTTCATCCACATTGATTCTTTGGATTCCTGCATAACTTTTGCGTATAGAGCGATACCAATAGCTGTCCTCTATACTTAATCCCTCTGGACGTTTTGTAGTTGTTTCACCAGTCTTCTTGTTGTGATAGTATTTTCCTTTTCCGATGGAATCAATGTAATCTAAGTCAGTATAACTTACCCAATCACTGGGTTCGGACTCAATTACAGCAAGTTCTTCTCCGAGAGGAACAACACCTTGTGGGATGCCACGGTCGTCGTCGTAGTCGATCCAACCATTATTGTCATACCATTCGCGTTCTCTTCCATATTTTCTACAGAACTTTCTATCCATTTCTACTTTACTTAGATAGAAATATAGTTCCTCATTGTCATATTGATCTTGTTGAAAACCATTATTCCATTTCCCTGTAATTGGATCTCCAAGCATATCCCAGTAAGATATTTTGTACCCTGTCGAATCGTATATCGGGCGAAAGTCCGGGTTCGTGTAGTAGATCGGCGGGCGTTCAGAATTTGGCTCTCCCTCTTTAGAATGTTCTATTGACAGAGCAAGTGAACTTGAAAAGTATCTACATGGACAATTAGAACCATTTTTGGATATTTTTGCCCAAGAAAAGCATTTTTTCAAATTAGAATATGTCTTTGGTAATTTTCTGTCATCATTGAATGTATCATACATATCTCCATTTTCTGCGAATCTTATTCCAGAAGCCTTTTCCCAAGAAAAGGCTTCGCTCACATCATAAGGTTCTTTATGTTTTGAACAATAAGAACAAGTACACTTATTTAGTTGTTTAATCATGTGTTCTCTGTCGACAACCTTATATTTCCACATAATATTATGTAAATGAGTCCATGCGTTCCCTTCTGTTTCCCACCAATTAAGTCCAAGTTGTTGTTTATGGAAATTTGCAAGCATTTTGACGCGAGAAATAGTGCCTTTCAATTTAATTTCAGCCAATGGATTCATAAGAAATCCTCTTATAAGATTCATTACATCATGTCCTAATGCTGAATCGAATACATATGCTGAACATAGTTGTATATGATGCATTTTGAAATTGTACTTATTAGATTAATAACAAATTGTTATCATTTTTTTGATAACTATATACAACTAGAAACAAACCATTCAATTTCACGTTTGATAATATATCTTTTATCGTCACTATGCTGTGTTTCATATATAGCTGGAATACCTAAATCTTTCCTCCACTTAATGGAACGTCTTTTACTTACTTCTGTTACACAACTAAAATGATTTGCTTTTTCTATAGGAAATGCATTTTTTGGCCATGATTCATAAAATTTAGTTGCAATTTTGTCTTCTGTGCCGAGCAAATTTTTAGTTTTAACAAGACAATCGCCTTTTACAATACCACCATACGTTATAATTCCATCAGCATGTTCCAATAATCTTTGTGCGATTTCTGTTCCAATCGAGTGACCAAAATATATTGTTTTTGGCAATGTATAACCATATTTTTTCATTTCCGACACTATTTTTTCCTTAGACTGATTAACTAATTTAGTGAACCATTCTTCATAACTGGCTGTTCCCGGTAAACCAATCGTCTTAAGTCGAATACCATCCAATACAGTTTGTAGTTCATTATCTGTCCAAATATTTAAGTAGATTTTATGTACATATTTTGGTAAAATTTCTTCATAATCTTTTGGATACAAACCGAATCCAGGAAAAATAACCATAACTGTTTTAGGGGTCTTTCTTTTAAGGGAGAATAGGGAACATATACATTTAATTAATCTACATAACTTCATAATTGGTTTATTGATATCTTAGTCTTAATATATAAAATTTTATTATAAAATCTTATTATAAGATGACCGAGGAGGATGCTGATAATTATTGTTTAATTTGTGGAGAAGATTTTTCAGAATCAACAGAAGAAGAAATAGAAAAATGTGTACAATGTAAACAAAGATATCACGCACATTGTATAAATCGGTGGTGTGACGAGGGAGAAGTACCCGGTCTTTATGGAAAACGCGGTTGTCCATATTGTAGAGATAGAAGGATATGTATATCAGATATACATATGGAAATTAATTTAGCGATTCGTAGTAATAAACCAATAGATTATCTACAATATCTTGTAGATAATGGTGCAAATGTAAATTATAAAATCCCAACTGACATAACACCTTTACATATTGTATGTGGAACACATACGGATAGGGTAGATTATGCTAAATTTTTGTTAGATAACGGTGCCAAATTTTATATTGATGGTGAGGGTGATACCTTTTTTCACATGTTTTCTTCAACAAATAACTTAAAAATAGCAAATTTTTTTATAGATTATATAAAAGAAAAAAACACAATTCTGATTGAAGAAGAAGAATATGATTTAATGAAAATTTTTAATTTGAGAAATAATTTTGGTGTAACGCCATTACATATTTCAAGTTTTTCAAATAAACCAGAAATGGTATCACTTTTCATAGAAAATAATGCAGATATTAATGATCAGGATGTTAACGGTTTAACACCACTACATACCGCATTAATCAATAAGGCTTATGAATCTGCTTTAATTTTGAATTCTGCGAATAATAACTTAGATAATTCATTAACCTCTGAAGGCGATACCATATTACATACATGTATTATGGCTGGATATAGTGATTTGTTTACAGCTTTTTTAAGTAAAGGAGCAGATATTAATAAACAGAATGATGATGGTGAAACCCCTATACTTTATGCAATAAAAGCTGGAAATTTGGATTTTTGTAAATCATTAATTGATAATGGTGCAGATATTAATACACCCACTAAAGATGGAAGTACTCCAATTCATTATGCTGCGATTGAAGAGCATACAAGTATACTTCAACTATTATTGAATAATGATGTAAAAGTTAATGTAAAAGATGAAGATGGCGAGACACCATTACATCTTGCAGCCAATTCGGGTTCTAAAGAAGTCCTTAAATTGCTTTTGAGTTATTATAAAGACAATATTGATGTTGTAACTAATGATAATAGAACTCCATTACATTATGCAGCTTTAAGTGCTAAAGAAGATAATATAGCGATTTTGTTGAATGCTGGGGTAATATATGATCCATTTAATCCGGAAGGAACAATAACAGTCAAGGCAAATATAAACGCAATAGATTTTCGCGGAGATACTCCATTGCATTGTGCTGTAAGAGTCAATTGTCGTCGATGTGTTAGCCAATTAATTGAAAATGCTGCTGATGTTTCCATAGCAAATCAAAATAATGAAACAGCATTTGATCTTTCTGAAATTGTAATACGCAATACAAAACAGCGTTTATTAGCTGCCAATGCCGCATTAGTTTCTTTAGAAAGTACTAATACTTCAGAATTCAGTGAAGAAGAACTCCAAACTCATTTAAATAGCATAACTCGATTTCAAATAGATTCCAGTAATGCTGAGAATTTACACTATATAGCTGTAAATATACATAATGTATTACAAATATCTAATCTAAGAAATAGGCTCGCATCTGCTCATTTGGCGTCTGATGCATCGGCGGAGGCGGCTGCAGCCTTTGATTCAGACAGTGAAAGGAATTCAGACAGTGAAGGGGATTCAGACAGTACAAGGGATTCAGACAGTACAAGTGAGAATGAGGAAATACGAAGACGACTAATGTTAACAACTGTTTTAAGACGTTTTGGCGAAGATTGGGAATCTGAACCAGCGTTTCCATTGTTGAGCAGAGAAAACCTAGAACGAATGCCTTTACATATATTAAGAGAAATTCGTGACTTTTATCAAAGATTATCTGAAAGAGGGCAAAATATGATATTAAGAGAGATTCCAGTGACAGCAGATCAAAGAGAAGAACTTGAACAAAGAAACGAAGTAGAATCTCTTCCACAAAGGCTACTTGGAATGGAGCGTGAAGTAAATACACAGGTTGAGCAATTAATAGATAATGTATTAAGAGCCCAAGATTGGCGTAATCATATGAATACACCTGCCTCGCAAGAAGGAAGGTTGGCAGAAGGTGATTCGCCTGCTTCTTCTGATAATCAATCTGGTGGAAATAAACATAAATCTACAAAATTGAGATATAAATACAAAAATCTTCTTGGTGGTTCAGATGATTTTGCACCAGCTTGGAGCGATGCACCAACAAGCCCAATCCAAGAAATACCGCGCTCGCCTTCCAATTACTCATTTGTGGAATCTGAACGCAGTTTTGATGGTTTTTCCAGTTTTGATGAATTGGGTGATCTTGATACGAGCAATCATTCTATTAGGAGTGCATTTCAACATAACAGATATTTTAAAAATATTGAGAGACAACTTCAACAAAAGAAACAAGAAAGACTTGGTAAAAATATGATGGAACGTTTATATTACTATAAAAGTATACATTTTAGAGAACCACAAATATTAGATTCTCCGAGTGAATCAGAAGATGAAGAGTTAATTAACATTTTAAATTCAAGAATGCAAAGACTTGGAATTAGCAATTATTCTTTATATAATGATATCAAAGAATCATTAGATGCAGGTGCAAATCCGGATTATATTGAGGAATGGAATATGAATGGAAATAAAACGCCTCTGATTCTTGCAGTAGAGGAGGGATGGTATCATATTGTAAAAATATTATTAAAATATGGTGCGGACCCAAATATTGTAGTACAGTCATTTCGTGGCGTTAAACGCACCGCATTATCCCAAGCTATAAAAAAGGGTCGTTATGAAATAGTGCTTCTATTAATAAAAAACGGAGTAAATGTTAATTTTGTTGAAGATAGTACAAATCTTACACCATTACAATTGGCTATATTAGAACGGAATAAAGATATTGTAGAATTGTTATTAAAAAATGGAGCAAGTCCACATGGAACTGATAGGGCGGGTAATACAATACTTGATATGGCACCATTACTTGCCAAATATTGGTATGAAAATAATTCAAGGGAATTGTCTCGTTCAGAGATGAATAATCAGGAGGCTGTAATGAAAATATTTGATGATTATTACGCTCAAAAGGCGGTAGATAAAGGTATGGTTGCCGAAGTGGGTGCTATGTATAAAGTAAAGCTTCCTGCAAACATTAGTGGGGAATATGGTGCTAATGTTGAAGATACAGATTTTAAAGATGGGGTGATTCAAAAATTTTTAGGTGGCATGAAACCAGAAGATTTAACTCCTGAAAAGTTAAAAGAATTGGAACCATATTTATCAAGTAATTCAGAAAATTCCTTATATGAATACTTAGATATATTTGATAAAAAACATCCTAGATTTTATTGTAAATCAGTTGAATCAAAACTGGATGAACTTGAAAAGTGGATGATTCATACTTTACTTAGATTACAAGGTGTATTTCTTTCTGCAAGTTTTTATATTGGAGGACGTGTTATTCCAAATACTCCTCTAAGAAGAGATATTTATTTTAGCGATAAAGAGAATGTTAATGAAACAGAACTTCATAATGAGGAGGATATAAAAAAATTCATAAGATTTTTTAAGAAGCAACCAAGTAATGAAATTCTAAAATTATTCAATATGTTTGTTCTGAGTAATCCAATACTACATCATCATACTGGAACTGAAAGGTATATAGTACTTGACATTCCTGTTATATATAACTATTATTTATTTGAACATATTGTTGGAAATAATAAGGTTATAAGAGCATATGATAGAGAAAATAGTAATAATTATCGGTTTGGTATTGGAGGTCTTGTAACTATCGATAGTACCGCCGCCCCTCACCTGGGAACAGATCCAACAATGGTTGAACGAGAGATAGATGCACATGAAGAATTAAGATTGAATATCAAGGCCTTTCAAAAAAAAATCATACGAATATGTTCCTATAATGCGATAGAGAAATCACGTAAAAGATTTGAAGATGAATCAGATAATTTATTATTAGAAAAAGAAGAAGAAAAGACGTTATGGGCTACTGTTTATGATGTTGAGTTTTTTAAACATATTGAAAATGGTATGAATGAATCTGATGCTGATGAAGAAGCATTAAAAGAGGCAAATTTGGTGATTGCAAATAAGAATAAAGATTATGGAAATGATTTAGTAAATCTATTCAATAAGATTGAGCTTGATGAAGTGGAAAGATAAGGATATGATTGTTTAACGCCTTTGTTTATTTAAATTACGTATTATATCTCCGTACATCAAGTCTATCGATGCACATCCTTTATTAATAGTGTGCTCATTTTGTACACATTTAATATTCAAGTTAACATTATGAGATAATAATCCAATACAGGATACGATATAAGACATTAATGTTTTGATTTGGCATATACTACAATTAGCAATATACATTGCTCTCCAGCTTCCGACGATTTCATTCATATTTTTTCTAAGAGAAATAGCCATTAATACATCCCAAACAAATAGAAGCCAGCTATCCCAATGTCTTTTATCTAATCCATTCCAACAACGTAGACAACATTTGATTTTTTTCTTATATAGTTTGTGTTTATCTAAAAAAAGTCCTATGGACAATACCCGAATTGCTCCGTAAAAGTCTGTGGATTCAATACAATTAGCCATTTTGGACATTAATTTAATCATGAATTGTGGATCTCCTTTTAAACTTGCTCTTAATGCGGAATTATTAGTTGGTGTTAATGTAATTTCATTCAATACGGAGACTTCCTCTCGTACAGGTATGGTAATTGGTTTTGGTATTGTCCATTCAACATCTTTTTTACTAAATGTAATTACTCCTGAAACTAGGGCGATTGATTGTCTTATATTGTTAGCATTTACATCTCCTTTTCCAGTTAAACCCGGATAATCCGAACAAATTTTATATAAAAACTTTCCAATTTTTGGATTACATAGATGTATATTTAGAGCACAATAATTGGTTACTGCTACCCACCAATGGTCAATCCATCCCGACATGTGCATTTCTACAGACCAAAAACAAGCAGAATCATAGTCTCCTTTACTAAAAGATTTAGACAATTGATTTATATTATATATTTTTGTATATCCAGATATTGAGTGTTTGTCAGACATTATAAAGGTTTATGTAAAATATCCATTGTTTTTACTACAATTATATCTGGTCAATCATATCGACATTACAAAGGAAATGTCTTCTACAACATACTCTACTTATGTCGAGGTCTTGTAATGCCTTATATTCAGCTGTAACTGGGTTATTATTTGATGTTAATGCATCAATATCTAATAGTTCTACATCTTTATGTTTTGTGTCCTTTCGATATTCATTGATTAAAGTGTTGTATTCTACCCATTTATCTGCAAGAACTGCTCCACATGTAAAGCATCGAACAGGGATAATCATCTTATCTTGATAATAAGATATTATGTTTAATCATTTTTTCAAAAAAAATGATAGTTAAATAGATATTAGAGTAAGAGAATATGTATTGTACATCATGTAGTGATTCTTTACATTCAACTGAAATATACTTTTGTAAAGACATGCCATATTGTCAATATTGTAGTCCTTGGAGAAAAGAGTATGTTAGTATTGTACCGAAAAGGATAAGATATTCCGAATCATCTCTTAATTTCAAAAAAATAATAGAAAATGAAAAAAGTACATCTTCTTATAGACGAAGAGACTCAAATTTGATTATAAAGGGTGCACTTAGTATTGTGATTTACACATATTTCTGTGTTAGACTAAGTTTTTCAACATAATATCAACCAATTCTTGAGGAGCATTGGAGTTTTCTTTTAATAATCCCTGTCCTTCCAGTACTTTTCTTTTTGTATTTGAGTCCATTTTTGCTAATTTATCGCGCGTTTTCCTTGTTTTTTTCCTGGTTTTGGATACTGTCAATTTATCGGGTGTTTCAACAAATAAATGTATTTTTTTGGTACATTGCCATCTTCTTCTTTTACGGCTTTTTGGATTTCTAATAAATTTTATTCCTGCCATTACTGTTTAGATATATTATAAAAAATCGCCTAATTCTTCTCACCATTTTTATCATTCTGATTTTTTCTCAATATTTTTCTTACACGTTTCAATAAGGATTTCTTTACCAAAGGTGGAAAATATTCTGAAGATGTTAATTTGTAAAAATAGTTCTTCAATGTTTTAAATGAAAAGGCATCTATACCTTCAAAATAGATTCCATCTATATCCCCATCTCTATATTCGATAGAACCGTCTATATTTTCAACTATTAAATTTTTGTTTTTAAACATCTCAATAATTGGAAATAATTCTTCGTATTTACTCATGTCTTCCTGTACTGATTCTACATTTTCTTTTGATAAATATATATTGTTTTCAAACTGAAACCCATCTTCTTCATTCTCATATTCTGAACTGGATACATCTTGAACATCAGAATCTGAACTGGATACATCTTGAACATCCGAATCTGAACTGGATTCATCTTGTTCTTCCTCGGAAGATTCAGAAGATGATTCTTGATTATTTTGAAAACTTTCCATATTTATAAACAATGGTTCTATTAAAAGCCAAAAAACGATGACTATAAAAGCACACAAAAAAACCTTTTTCCATTCTTTAAATATCATATTACAATCTAGCTATATTAGTTTTTTGTAAATCCCATAGAAACTGAATATATTTGGTCAGAGCTATCTATATTTGAAGCCATTGGTAGTGTTGGCCTATATTTTTCAATGATTCTTAATAATTTCCCATTACTTGTATTATTTTTTAACAATGAATCACTATATAACATGTTACTTATTTCATTATAGCACCTGTGTTTATCATCATCATTTTTAGAATTTAACATTTCATCCATCCAGTGAATCAATTCATCATTTTGTTCTAAAATATCTGGTAATTTGCTCTCAATTTTCTTTTCATCTCTTAGGAATATAATTGAAATTATCAATACACATGCTAAAATTATTAGATTTGATTGGTTTCTTTTGTATATTATGAAACCCAGAGATAGTATCCATAATATTATTATCAAGCTGTGTTGATTCATTACCATTTAGAAATAGTAACACAAATTTTTTTTATCTCAATTTTGTAATGGTAAATTTATTAGCTTACGCGATTCTTATTGTGTTGATAGTAACTTTTTTGTGTGTTACTAAAAAAGCAATATGTGAATCTTTTACAAACCATAAAGATATTGGACATTTAGAATTTGACGATGCTAACAATCACACAAATACTCTTGAGTATTATGAATCCGAATCATCGTCTGATGATGAAGAAGAAGAAGCAGAAGCTTCAAATGAGGATGTTAAAACTCAAGATGTTGAAGATGATAATATAGAAAGTAAGGAATCTGTTGTTGATGATACAATAATTATTAAAGATACTATTCGTCAAAATAGTAAAGTACCTTCATCGTTACATTTTACTTATATAGACGAACAATGTGGAAATATTGTTAAAGATGAAAATTTACAACCTGATTTTCCTATCGAAAAAGTAAAGTCTAAACCGGTTACACCAATGGTTAATTTTAACAATAGACAATCATCATGGGACAAATCTGCGTGCAAAGTTAGCGGACCATCTCATCTAACTGCGACTCAAAAATTTAAGAATGAAGAAAATTTTCATTCTGAAATGTTTGATGATTCTGAATTAAAACCAAAACCAGAAGTTGATTCACCATATGGATTTGTATATTTTCCCAATAAATATTGGAAACAATGGCATAGAAGACCACCTGTATGTACACCAACGGATAAGTGTAAAATTTTACCAACATATACACAAGGAGCACCGGTTGATGTTCTTGATTACACTCAACTTGGCTCTATGATGCCTAAATTTGAATATCAAGAAGAATATGAAAATAGTTGCAAATAATCTTTTCAATATGTTTAAACTTCTGTTATATCAATATGAATGGTCTAATAACACTTTTTGTTATGATTATATTATCGGGTGTTGCGTTTTCAATGGCTTATCTGTATATAACCAATGATCGTGTATTGAATTTATCAATTGGCAATAGCACAAAATATAATTCAACTATGCCCAAATGTGGTATAAAAAAACCAATTATTAGTGAACCAATAGATTCTTCTGGTGTATCATCACCAATTCCTAGTAGCTCAAATATTCGGTTTTATGAACAAGACCCGATAATATTGCGAAAAACACTCAGAAAAGAAAGAATTGATTCGAGTAATAATAATATATCAAGTGATTCTCCAGAAAGTATTGGGTCTTTGGAAAGTAGTGCATGTCCAAATTTAGACAATTATGTACATCGAAGTCAACTAAAACCACAAACATTTATCCGAAACAATCCATATTATGTTTCAAATAAATCCAGTTCTATTAAGTCAGGGAAATATCCAGAATGTCCTAAATGTCCAAATACATTGAGTCCATTTAGAATTAATTCAATGTATGAAACTGATAGAAATATTCGTCAAAATAAAGCAATTACAGATGTATGGATACCCGCAATAGGACCAAATTGTGATATGTGAAAATTTATTCTTTTATACATTTAATGACAAAGGTATCTGTTTCTAAACTTGTTTCGACTGGTTCAAAATCAGCGAAAGGTGTTGTCAAAGGTGTCGCTAACACTACGCAAAAAACCATTGAAAGTGTTGCTGGTACCACTCACAAAGTTGCCAAAAAAGTTGGATTAGAGAGAGTTGTAAAAGGAACCGCTAACACTACACAAAAACTTGTTGAAGGTGTTGCCGGTACCACTCATAAAGTCGCCAAAAAAGTCGGATTAGAAAAAGCTGTAAAAACTGTTGCTAACACTACACAAAAATCGATTGAAGGTGTCGCTTCTACAGGTGTAAAAGCCGCTTCAGTTGGTGTTTCTACCACCAAAGGTGTTATGAATAAAAGTGTATCTGGAGTTTCAAAGGTTAATAATAAATTTGGCAGCCTCTGTAATTCCGATAATATAATACCATGTATTACGGCATTAACTATTGTTGCTTACATTGTTATTGTTACACCTTCAACTGTTCTTGACATATTCTCGACTCCTCTTGGAAAACTTATTTCCATGTCTGTCGTTCTTATTACTCTTTTATTCGATTTGAAGATGGGAGTATTACTTGGACTCGCAGTTGTTCTTTCAATTAGTATGGCAGCCACCAACAAAGATGTATATGAAAGCTTCACTCAACAACCTTCTAAAGTTATATTACCAGTTCTTCCTGCTGATATGGCTGATTCATCTGGTGCGCCAATTGATTTAGATTCGTCTGGTACACAATTACCCCCCAGTCTACCAACTGCTATGCCTGCCACAAAAACTGTTGCCGCTGCCGCAAAAGATGGACCTAAATCATCCAAACCACTTACTGGTATGGATGACCATTTAGCTGCTTATGCCCCTGTATAGATTTAATTATAATTTGTAAAAAATAACTCATTAATATTTAATGAGTACAAATTTTCTTGAAAAAGTCAAATCAGATTTACAAGATACTGCAAAAGATGTAACACAAATTCTTAAAGAAACTTCTAATAAAGTCGGAGAAGCTACATTAAAAGCGGCAGATAAGATAGGTGATGCTGCTGTAGAAACAAGTAAAAATGTTGTGGATAAATCATCAGAATCTATTAAAAAAAGTATAGATGCCTCTGCAAACTCCTTAAAAAATAGACCAAATACATCCAGTTCTGCTAATTCAACAGCATATGCCCATGATGTTTATGACACATTCTCCATGGGAGGAGCAGGAGACACACAAAAAGCATCCGATTATGATATAGATGAAGAAGGAAATCTTATTGCACCAGCTACTGAAATTACTGTAATTGCTAAACTTCCAGATGGGAATAGCATAAAACTTACTACAAATCAGAGATTATGGCCCAAAACAGCCGGAAAAAAATCCAGAAAGGTTCTTAAAGCCAAAAAAGGAGGTAAAAAACTAAATAAGATTCTTAAAAAAACCAGAAAAAACAAAAAAACTGTGAAGAAATCTAAAAAAAATTAGATTTAATTTTTTGTTTAGCCTAATGTTAGTATCTTTATCTTGTAAATTTAACTTGTAAATTTATCCTGTAAAGCCTCTAATAATAGACTATTCATCCAAACTAAATATAATCTTTTTTTAGCGCCAGCGCATACCGTAGTTGCTAAATAGCAGCGGTCCATGCTCTTGCGCCTTTTTTAGGATTTAATCGTGGTAGTTTTTGCTACAAAACTGAGCTCCACTAAATCCATTAATTCTATACAAGCCATTGCTTGGTTTTTTTACTTAGAAATGGAATTTCTAAAGGTACCTGTTGCGCAGACGCGCGCTACGGCGCGGCGTCATAACAATAGGACGGTCAGCAATACGCTTCTCAATGTCGTTCTTAAGAAGACGACACACGAGTTCCATCTTTTTGCCGCTGACCTTAAGGCTCCGAAGTCGCAATTCCTGCTTTAAAGAGGGCAACTTCAGTTCTCCGTAGTAGTAAACTGCCATTTCAGCAGACTTAGTCGCCGAATCCTCAGCGGAGTCCTTCGTAAGTCCGTTGTCGAGTTCAATTTCGAACACACGGTCGTATTCATCCATCCACACGTTCTCGAGCTTTGCAACCATTTTGTTTTAGGAATTAGAATTTGAATTCTAATTTAATCGTATAGCTTGTTAATAATCATACTTACAATTTATAAGTCTAAGCCATTTTTTTTGTCATTTTTTTAAATTTTCCAACTTTAACCAACACTCCTTTCGACTATTCGCAAAAAGATAACCTACAATTCTCTTGCTTATTTCATTGAAAGGTATATTAATCTTTATATCATTACCTTCTTCTATATACTTCTTTAATACATTCATTAAGTCACGTATTGGTTCGTAAATTGTTGTTAACCTTAGTTGTGTTAACTTTTCTATTATTACTCTTACTTCATTTTGTCTTTCCTCTTTTGTTCGATTCATACTAATCATTATATTTTGCTTATACATTTCAAACGTAAGAACGTGATAAAAATGATAGTCTTTTATGTATATTGTATATTATACAATAATGGATTCTTATCTTGTAAACCATGCAAAAATTCGAAATGAAAATATATCAGTTGATTTAGTATCACTTGAAAATGTTCATATTGGCTTAAGAGTTAAGAGAGGTTTACATTGGAGATCATCTTGGAAAGATGATATCGATAGAAATGATACAAATATTCCAAAAAATAGACTTGGTGGGACTATAATTGGATATACTAATAATGTTCTAGTTGGAGAGAATAGTAACAGTATTTATCATACTGATAAAATTACAACACAATCTGGACCTGGATGGGCAGTAGTTAGGTGGGATAATAATAATGAAAGTGTATATCCTATTGGCGCTGAAAACTTGTATACTTTGGGAATTGAAGACTAAATTATATATGGTGATGGCATTATTTTTTATATATATACA
>CEQM01132760.1_pt1 | contig 18094 bp, 10 predicted proteins | sample 531111 | NCBI WGS metagenome assembly CEQM01 (sample SAMEA2621278, study PRJEB7988) | marine metagenome | biome: marine biome (ENVO:00000447); feature: deep chlorophyll maximum layer (ENVO:xxxxxxxx); material: "saline water (ENVO:00002010), including plankton (ENVO:xxxxxxxx)" | depth 120 m
CTTATTCTTGCATATAATCTATGAAGTTTTTTTGTTGATTCTGAAATCTCTGGATGTATTGTATGACTGGATAAATAGATTTTTTCAATAGGAAATGAATCTCTATCAGCAGCATTTGGATAAGTAGATGTAACTTTTTCACCAATCGCTAAATCAAAAACACCCCAAGATGGGTCAAAAAGGACTATTGGATTCTCTCGATCCAATATCACGGCACATTCTTTAAATGAAAGAATCATAATATCCCCAGAGTCGTTCTCAATAACATCAAATAAATATCCTTTTACTATCACCCCTGATTCATATTGGATTTCTACATATTGGTCTATTTTATTTTTAAGAATATTAATATCTGATATGTCTTTTATATTACCGATAGGCGACCCAAAACCATCACTATGATATTTCGTTCCGTGATTTAGAATCTCTTTATTTTTATATGCTAGTGCTGTAGGGCCTGCTGTTTTAATATAAACACCTTGGTCTTCCACTTTAATTAATTCAGAAAAAACACCAGATATTTGAAGGCCCGAATTTAATTCACAAGTTGCAAGACTCTTTGAATCAATAGCTAAATCAACACCATAATCACCACCCCTTTTTAAAGCCATTGTTTCTGAAAAATCATCTAATACTTCATTAAGATTTTGGAAGTCTTTAGCTACAAATAACTGTGGCTGCTCTTGTGTTATGTCAAAAACCATCTCTGCTGCATCAATGTCATATGGTATTTTTTTTACCTTATCACTTAAACAATTCACACTTTCTGATATTGATGATAATAATCCTGCACCATATATTTTAGGAGTATCTAATTCGCCAATTAATCCGTATTCGACAGTCCACCAATGTAAATTTCTAATTCTAGCCATTTCTGACAAATTATTTATATCAGACTGTAATGCTAAAACCTTATCTTCTGACTCTTGAATTTTGTTTGCATCGATATTAGGAGCTTCCTTTAGAATAGATAATTCACGAATTGCATCAAAAAGTTCTAAATCTTTCGAAGAAGAAAATGCTTTAGACCCTATTTCTCCAAACCTTTTTAAATAATTAGAATACTCCTTATCTGCAATAATAGGTGCATGTCCTGCTGCTTCATGTAGAATATCAGGAGCTGGAGTATATCCAATATGATTAATTTGACGAATATCGGCAGCAATAACAAGTGTATTATAAGCTTGGAATTCCATAAAAACGGTGGGAGGAATAAAACCATCGACTGCTACTGCAAACCATCCAATCTCTTTTAAAATTCTGGTCATACCATACATACTAGGTATAGACTCTATAGATAATCCTGCTTTTTCTAAGCCATCCATATATGAACCATGGCAGACTGAAGGAAGATAATGTGCATTCTGTCGCATCACATATCGCCAAACAGCTTGATCAATTGGTGTATAGTGATCATAATTTTGGTCTACGACATATTCTAAAAGATGTTTGGGTAAATGAGGAACATGTTGATTATATGATTTTTCCATTAAAATATTTTTAACAAAACATCATTAAAGGTGACTCTAACATATCCTTTAAAGTACTGAGAAATTTTGAACCAACAACACCATCTACCACCCTATGATCACATGATAAAGTTAATCGCATAATATTCCCTGGAACAACAACTCCCTCTTTGACAATCGCTCTTTCTTTAATCGCACCAACAGCAAGAATACATGCATCATTAGGATTAATAATAGCGGTGAAATCATCAATACCAAACATACCTAAGTTTGAGATAGTAAATGTATTTGACTCCCAATCAGCAGGTTGAAGTTTGTTGTCCTTGGCTTTTGAAGCAAACATTGTTGTTTCACTAGAAATCTCTGAAAAAGACTTAGAATCTGCATTTCTAATCACTGGAACAACTAAGCCATTATCTACTGCAACCGCAACACCAATATTAATGTCCTGATGAAACTTAATATGTGTACCAAGCCATGAAGAATTAATGTCAGGATGTTTTCTAATAGCCATAGCAACAGCCTTGACTAAAATATCATTAAAGGATATTTTGACATTATTTTTTTGATTGATTATCTTTCGATTTTCTATTAAACTATCCATTTCAACTTCCATATTTAAGTAGAAATGTGGAGCTGTAAATTTAGATTCTGATAACCGATCTGCGATTGTTTTACGCATTTGCGAAACTGGAACCTCTTTCGCAGATAATGAAGTTTTAATTTGATGACTCAATTCTATATCTTGATTACTTGAACTATCAACATCTCGTTTTATAATTCTACCACCATCACCAGTCCCTTGAATAGAAGAAATGTCAAGATTTTTTTCTTTCGCAATTCTTTTTGCTAATGGTGAAATTTTAATCGGTCTATCTGATGATTTATCAATTTTAGACAATGATTTATCCGTAACAATTTCTTCAACTTTAACATCTTGATTATTATTATCTTCAATATTATTGTTAGTGTCAGCCTGAGGAACAGATTCAGAATTTAATAGATCACTAATATCTTCATTCTTATCACCTAATATCGCCAATATAGCATCTACTTGAGCAGTTTCATTTTCTTTAACTCCAATATATAATAATGTCCCTTCTTGAAAAGACTCAAATTCCATAGTAGCTTTATCAGTTTCTATGTCAGCTAACAAATCCCCTTCCTGTATATTATCTCCTACTTTTTTATGCCATTTTGCTACCACTCCATCAGTCATGGTATCACTCAATCTCGGCATTTTAATTACTTCAGCCATAACTAATCCCTTATAAAGTTATATGGTCCATCATACACATCTTCATATAAATCTTCCGGCTTTGGAAATGGTGAAGATTCTGCAAATTCAACAGATTCTTTTACTACATCTTTGACCTGCTGTTCGATAGACTCTATTTCTTTTAAAGAAGCATATTTCTTGTTTTTAATTACACCCAAAACATAATCAATAGGATCTATTTTTTTATAATCTTCTATTTCTTCTTTCGTTCTATACTGCTGAGCATCCGACATTGAATGCCCTTTGTATCTATATGTTTTTATTTCTAAAAAAGTAGGACCTTTTCCTTCTCTTGCTCGTTTAACAGCAGTATCCATAGCGTCAGATACAGTTTCTGGCTTCATACCATCAACAGGCGAACAAGGCATTTCATACCCTAAGCCTAGCTTCCAAATATCCGTATGATTAGCTGTTCGATCTACGGAAGTACCCATCGCATAACCATTATTCTCACAAACAAAGACAACTGGTAATAACCAATTCATAGCCATATTAAATGTTTCATGTAAGACCCCCTGGCGAACAGCACCATCTCCCATAAAACAAATAGTTACCGCATCAGTTTCATTATATTTGTCTGCAAAAGCTATTCCAGCTCCTAATGGAATCTGCCCGCCCACAATACCATGACCACCAAAACAATTAAATTCCTTTGAAAACATATGCATAGACCCTCCTTTACCATTAGAAGAGCCTGTTGATTTACCTAACAATTCGGCCATTACATATTTTGGGTGTAAACCCATAGCAATTGGAAGAACATGACATCTATATGCAGTAATTACTTTATCTTTCTTTGGATCAATAGAATTAAGAACACCTGACAAAACCGCTTCTTGACCATTATATAAATGCAGAAAACCCCGAATTTTTTGTTGAATATATAATGCTGCACACTTCTCTTCAAACTTTCGCCAAAGCAACATGTCATAAAAACTTTTCAGATAAGCCTGTTTGTCAAATTTCTTCTTCATCTAAAATAATTATAAAATGATACGCAAATCTAAGCAAAATAGACTATAAATGATAGTATTATAATAGCATTTATACTTTTTCAATTAAAACAATCGCATAACAAGCAATTCCCTTACCTTCTCCAACAAAACTCATGCCTTCACTTGTAGTAGCCTTAATATTAATATTGTCAATTTTAATTTTTAAATAATTTGATATCGATTCTTTAATCTGAGGAATAATTAATTGAAGTTTTGGCTTTTCCAATACAATAGTAAGATCTATATTAACAATATGATATGAAAGATTTTTTAATTTTATCATCACATCTGACAAAATTATAGAACTATCCAGATTTTTATACCTAATGTCAGTGTCAGGAAAAAAGCAACCTATATCACCTAATCCAGCTGCACCCAATAATGCATCAGAAAGAGCATGAAAAACAATATCACCATCAGAATGTGCTACAATACCTTTGGGATAATCTATATTAACACCTCCAAGCAAGAAAGGAAGATTGTTATCTAATTGATGAACATCATACCCCATTCCAACTCTGATATTAGTCATAGTTTTATATCATTAAATTAAAATTTTATTTAGCTCCTTCAACATCACTACCAAAGGTAGAACTCAACGATCCTATATCAAATATCAGACTAAACCGCATTGTATTTTCTAAAGGACTTCTTACACCCTGATTTGCAGGAACAAGGTAAGCAAAATCAATAGTAAATACATTCATTTTTAAGCCTGCGCCAAGAGTAAAATATTTTCTATTTCCTTTTGTAGCATGTTCATGAAAATAACCTGCTCTCAATCCAAATTGTTCTTGATACCAATATTCAAAGCCTAATGAATACATTAACTCTCTCCACTCCTCTCGAATTCCACCTGGCGCATCACCAAAAGATTGAAATATACCTTGTACAACAGACACATTATTATCCATTCCCCCAATAATACTATCGCGTACTGTTTGATCATAGACAGGCGGAGTAGGCACTAATAATTTATTAATATCGATAGCTACTGAAAAATCATTATACTCATCGATTTTCATAGAATATCTACCACCTAATCTTAAATTCATGGGTAAAAAATCTTTATCTTCATTTTCAGTGTAAGAAATTTTTGTTCCAATATTAGAGATATTTAATCCAACAGCCCATTGATTATTATCCACAAAATCTGATTCATAATAAGTAGATAAATCCACAGCAAATGCTCTACCTGCTTCTGTTTGTAACTCACCAACATATTGACCCCCTGTTAAATTAGAATATATATACCGCATGGCTATCCCTCCAGAAAGATTATTGTTAAATTTCATAGCATAACCAAAATCAAAAGTGTATTCATTTGGATCATATTGACCTAAATCTTCACCATTTTCATTAGTAAACGTAATATTTCCTAAAGAAAAATATCTCATAGCTGCTGACCATGTACTATTATCATTAATTTTAGAGTAACCTGTAAGATAAGCTAATGATATATCTGGAACTAGCTTACTTAACCAAGGAGTATATGAAATTGCTATTCCTGAGTTATTTTCTATGAAAGCCAATTTAGCCGGATTCCAATGTAGAGAATGTATATCCGCAGTAGTAGCTGCTCCGACATCTCCCATCGCTCCTGCTCGTGAATCAGGTGTGATGGTTAAAAAAGGAACTGCTGATGTAATAGTATTTAAATTTTCTCCAAAAGATGTTTGTATATCATTTTGTCCCATTGAAAAATTTACTAACATTAAACATGCTGTAAAAAAAGTCAATTGTAATCTCATAATAGTAATTATTTTAATTTCTTTACACAAACTAACGAAAAAACTATCTGACTATTATAAGTTTTTCTGTTTTTTGTGAAATAGAGTTATCATCACCTGATTGAACAGATAGCCTATATATATATATGCCTCTACTAATACTACTATCAATATTCCATGTTATTGATTGATCTCTAAATCCAGTAGATAGTATGTTTGTCGATAATGTCTTAACTAATTCGCCGTTCAATCCAAAAATATCTAATCTAACATCTAAAATCTCACCTGGACGATTATGTTCAAAAACAAAATTTGTGAATGAGGAAGCTGGGTTTGGATAGTTAAAGAGATGTTCAATGGCTAACTCTGATGATGATGTTACAAAAAAACTAAGATCCACACTATTTGAATTATTATGAACATCCCACGCTTTAAATGTTAAAGTATGGTCACCATCCATTAAATCAAAAAAGGGATACCTCACCTGACCTGACTGAAAACTATTTAAATCCGATTCATAATAATCATTAAGAATATATTGATTCCATGAATCATCATCTAATACAGCGGTTAAATTATGACCAATGCCGGTACCTATAGTATTGATACCTGATACATCAAACAATAACGCTAGTAGTTCAGGACTACTGTTAGTATATCCACCAGAAACAAAATTAGTATCATTCATAAATAATTGAATAGTGGGTCCATCTACATCCATGATAGCATAATCACTAAATCCACCAATAATAATATCTTCATCTACACCACTAGCATCACCAATAATACTATCTGTAGCATAATAACTGATTTTTCCATTTCCATATTGATAGCTAATATCCTTCGGTACAATAAATTCAAAAGACCATAATCCATCAGCAACATCTACTTTACCATTATAAATTTTATTATTCTGTAAAAAATAATTGAAAGGCTCTGTCAAAAAACCATCATTATTAAGAGTTGAGAATAAAGAGGGCTTATCAAATACTGTCATATATAAAACACCTGTGAAATCTGTTAATAGATAATTAGAATCATTTACAATCTCTCCACTAATCTTTACATGACTAAGGGAGTTAATTGTATCTGAGACAAATGGTATAATCTGACCTAAAGAATCTATTAATTCAATAGATGTTGTATTAATATTAAAAGTAGGTTGGGCTAATTTTAAATTTGGATCCCCAAAAAAAGAAAATTTTCTTTTAACTACATTAAATCCTGCTGAAGGATCATTCTTACATAAAGTAAGTGCTTCTCCAAAGGTGTAATCTGAATCGTGATTGGGAAAATAATTATATAATGCATTTACTAACGAATACGTAGGTGATTCTGCTACAGTTCTGGAAGTGCTGTATAAACCAATTGCTCCTCCATTCGGATTTAATATTAAGTATTCCCCAGCTGAAATACGCGTTGGGTCATCATATCGTGTAAACTCACAAGTGGCTGTAATAAAAACTGGTAATTTATTTATATTCTCAAAATTATTAATGTCCGATAATTCTAAAATTCTCTCCGAAGCCCATCCAACTTCTCCTCCATGGCCAACATAATTAACAATTAATGCACCATCGTTAATTAATTTGATTAAATCTTCTTGCGCATCAGGATAACGCTGAGAACCTAAAGACAGTGATTGCTGATATGAATCAAGATAAATTTTTTGGACATTAAATTTTGGGTGTAAAGTGTCAAGTTTCTCTGCTAATGCATCTGCATGTAAGATTAAGTTAGATTCCCATGCTGCATCTGCGTCATCAGCAACAAAACAAATCTCATTTTTCCATTTCCCTCTGGAGGCTAAACTATGATAATTTAATATCTTATCTACAAATTTATCTGCATCTTCTAAATTGGTGACTGGGATTCTTCCAATCCCAATATCTATCATATCATTATTAATGGAACTACTTAAACCCCCATTCCAGAATCCTTCACTATCATCAAGAACTCCAAAATAATCATCAGTACAATACGAGGATTCTATACTGCTTGAAACAAATGACTGATATGTAGGAACGAAATTACTAGTACCATATAATTTATTTTTATAATCAAATGATGCATCTCCAAATAATAATACATTTTTTGGTATTTCATCAATTGTGCCTGCCCGGTCATAAAACATTTTGAGTAAGCTTCTTATTGCACCAATATCTTGTGATCCTGTACTAAACTCGTTATATACTTGATCAGTGGTAACTAATAGTACATTATCACCATTATTAATATGATAACTGGATAACCTATTAGCTGCATTAAAAAAATCCGGGTGTGTAACAATAATGTAGCTTGGTAATGATGAACCATGTATATTTTGATTGGGAATCAACCCTACCGGATGTGGAATGAATGCATTATTATAATTTGCAATCACTAAAAACTCTTGCAGAGATGGAGTATTAGTTTTAAAAAAACAATTCAAACCATCAATAGCTAATAATTGTCGCTTCGTATTTATAGGGTCTGTCACATTCCAAACAATACACGCATGGTTATTTGATGATTTAGATAATTTAAAATTCGTTGATATAGCATCCGAAACAGATTCGATATCACGAAATAAAAAATGTGATGTCGCATTAACATTAAGGCTCGCTCTGCCTTGCAAAGAAAAATAATCTAACCATGCTAATGCAGAGCCGTTACCATTACTGTTATAATTAATTGAAATAGTTGAATAGTCTAAGTTGGGCAAAAATGATTGCACAAGTATAGAAGAATTATAATATGTGTTTGATGAAGATGATACAGAGGAAATTGACACATTTCCAATGTTAGTTGATCCACTACTAAATTCAAACATAGATGTAACAGAAGATCTTGCTGCTAAATTTGCTTTCAATATAACTGTATCATTTAACCAATTTTGAATTGGAGTTTCAAAGTTTTGATTAGCATCAAAAGCGAAAGATTCTCCGAACCATTGGCGACCAGTATTGACTAAGTTTATGTCATCTTGTTCATGAATAAAATAAGTGTCATAACTTGTGACTGGGTCAGCTTCTGTTGGATCACCTAATGTATAGTTGTGAGGTAGATTATCGATTCGCTTACCTAAACCTGAATCAAAAGAAATAAAATAATAGGTAGTGTCTGTATATATATTTTTTTTATAAACAAATTGATTGTCATCATAATCCCAAACATGTGGTCCTTGCCCAAAGAAAATTATATAATCATCATTATCAAAAGAATTGTCATCAGCACCAACAACGTCGATAGATAGCTCTAATAAATCATCTATTTCTATCATTCCTTCGCTTAACATACCAGCTTTATTACCATATATTTTAATCTCATTTGGATTAATATTCGCAACGTTTACACCCATTGAACTTAAAAAATATGCATCTAACTTATGTAAACCCGTTTCTGTTACACCAATTTTATACCAATTACCTGTGCTTAAAATAGAGCTGTTGACTGGCTCTATTTTTTGCGATAATCTAGTAATCTTATTTTGATGAATTTGAATATCAAAGCTGGAGACTTTTTTTATAGAATTACCCCTTTTTGAAAAAGGAATTAAATAAAAAATTAAATAATGTTGTTTCTTCTCAGTACTAATATAGTAGTTATATGCAACATTTTCTGTTAATTCCTGGGTCATGACTTTATCCAATTCAGAGTCTAATAAATCTGTATAAATTATATTTGAAATACTTAATTCTACATTATTATTATTAATAGGTATTTTATCAAAATAAATCTTATTTAAACTAATTGTTGAATCATAGATAGAATTATCAAAATCTAACACATTAAACACTGAATCGTTATGGGAAACTGTTTTTACACCGGACCAAGATATTGTATGCGATTCTTGAGTATTTCCAATGCCACATCCTAAATAGATAAGAATAAAAAGGACAATATATTTATTCATAATTATAAATTTATGATAATTCAAAGTAATATTTAAACGTTCAGTATTATATTAAATTGTCAGCAGACAATTAAAAATAGAAATATCACATTTTTGTTAGTGTTTTTATTAAAAAATTATTGTATAATTGTTAGTTCTGTTCAAAGAATAAATATGAAGTCATTTATCCAATTATTTCTCACTTTATTTTTGTTGCTGTTTAGCATGAAGTCTATAGCACAGGATCCACATTTTTCTCAATTTTATGCTAATCCAATGTATTTAAATCCTGCTTATACTGGAATTAACTACTGTCCTACGTGGGTTTTAAATTATCGAAATCAATGGCCAGCACTACCCGGAGATTATGTTACCTATAGCACAACTGTTGACTTTGGTGTACAAGAAATACATGGAGGATTAGGTTTAATTGCTCTACATGACAATGCTGGTAGTGGAGTATTAAAAACAACTAATATTTCTTTACTATATTCATATCATAATTATCTTTCAAGTAGCACCTTATTAACAGCTGGATTTCAATTTAGTTATTTACAACGAACACTAGATACAAATCATTTTTTTGGAGACCAAATTGATGAGCTTTATGGATTTATCTATCCTACTTTTGATCCATTGGCTAATAATGACTATTTAAATGCTGGTTATGCTGATTTATCTGCTGGTCTTGCACTAACTATGGATAAATATTGGGTCGGATTAGCTTTACACCATTTAACCGAACCTAATTATTCATTTTTAGAAGCTAATAATACAGGTAAATTGCCGATGAAAATAACATTACATGGAGGATCTAGTGTTGGAATCAAAGATTTAGGATGGTTTAATAATACCTTTATGTCTAGATTTAAAGTATTTAAGCCACATTTAATAATTCAAAAACAAGCCGTTTCTTCACAAATTAATATTGGAGGTAATCTGGAAAGTGATAAGATGGCTTTAGGATTAGCATATAGAAGAGGTTTTAATAATTCCGATGCTATTATTATACTGATGGGGTATGAACTAACTCAATCTGCTTCTGCTGCATTTTTTCAAAGAATAAGAATTGGATATAGTTATGATTTAACTGTTTCAAAATTAGGAATATCGTCAGGTGGTTCTCATGAAATATCAATCCGCATGCAACTTCCTTGTATTTATAAAGTCCCTGGCCAAAAAGCTATTCCTTGTCCACAATTTTAATCCGAAAATACTATTACGTATCTAAAATTTTAATATATTAGTTAAAAATTATTATTGGCTACATAGCTGTAAACTGTTAAAATCAAATAAACATCTTTTATTATCATGAATCTAACATCAAATTTGAAATCTATTTTTTATGTTTCTCTAACATTAATTTTGTTAGCAGGATGTGTAAAACTACCTCCAGCTGAAGATTATTCAGTTACAACTGGTTGGGGTATGAATCGTCACCAATGGGGTGGCTTTGAAGCTAAATTAAAAAATAGTAATGATAAAGACCAATATCCTCAATTTCAATGGAATGGAACTAAAATGCCGTCTAATATGGTTTTTGTTCAAGGAGGAACTTTTGTCATGGGGAGAACACAAGAAGATATTATGCAAGATGGAAATAATTTTCCAAAAGAAGCAACTGTATCATCTTTTTGGATGGACCAAACAGAAATAACAAACCTCCAATATAGAGAATACACTTACTGGATGAAACGAGTCTTTTGGGAAGATGGAGAAGGAGAGTTTTCATATCTATACGCGCATGCCTTACCAGATAGCACAGTGTGGAGATCTGAATTAAGTTATAATGAACCTATGGTGACACAATATTTTAGACACCCTGCATATCAAGATTACCCTGTAGTTGGTGTAAGTTGGCAACAGGCTGTAGATTATTGTGATTGGAGAACAGACAGAGTAAATGAAAGAAGATTAGTTGAATCTGGTGCTTTAAGTAAAGGTCCTGTGATGAAAAATAGACAAGATCAAAAAAGGATCGATAAAACTTGGGCCAGAAAAATGAAACAAGATGAGTTTGATCGTGGAGATGTTGTCGGCTTTTTTAATACACAGAAATATCTTCAATATTCTGAATATGATTTAGACAATTGGGACACACCAGATGAATTTAAAAAAGGATTGCAAGATTTAGGTGCTATTGGAAATGATGGTGAAACTAACTGGAGAAAAAAGAAACGTAAAGTTAGAATTGAAGATGGAATTTTTACTTCGCCGTATAGACTACCTACAGAAGCTGAGTGGGAGTTTGCTGCGATTGGTGGAAATAATAGTATTACTGTAGATGGCAATCAACATGGAAAGTTTTATCCATGGAGAACTGTAGATGCTGATTCACGTGGTCTTGACAATAATCCTTACACTATCGCAGGAAGAAACCATTTAAGGATGCCTTATGACGGTGTTGAAAGTGATGTAAAAAGACAGCAATATGGATTGCTAAGAGGTGATAATGAACAAGCAGCATTTATTCAATCTATCACAGATGGTGGAGAAGGTGAACGTAAAAATAGACAAGGAGGATATAATGGTGGCATAGAATATGCTAATTATAACATGACGCCTACTAAAAGAGGTAATCAAAATTATAAATTTGAAGAAATGAGACAGGGTCAATTCTTAGCAAATTTTAGACATGGACGAGGTGATTATGCCGGTGTATCTCCATTTAATAATGATTTAGGAACGATGACAATGCCTGTTGGTTCATTTCCTCCTAACGATTGGGGATTATATGATATGGCTGGAAACGTAAGTGAATGGGTAATGGATGTATATAGGCCGTTAACTCCTTTTGTTTCAAATGATTTAAATCCTTTTAGAGGAAATTTATTTAAAGAGGTAGCTAGAGATGAAGATGGTTATGCAAAAACTTTGCAAGATTTAGACTCAGACAATAATGACATTCAAGCAAGATCACTTGGTCTGATGGATGAAAATGGAGAATATATTTTTCCAGCTAACCCAGGAACTATGCTTATGATTAATGAGCAAATAGATGGTAACGATGACCCAATCGACAATAAAACAGGTGACAGACAAGACAATCCAAGATATAATTGGAATGATGAAACACCATATACTATATATAAGGGTCGTGATGGAGATATAGGGTATAATTATGAAAATCCTAACTCAACCCATAGTAATGAAAATTATGATAATCTGGATGGTCGTCCTTATAATAGGGATGCTTATGACTATCAAAATGTTGGTAATCAACAGTCCCGATCAACGAACCCAAGACATAGTCCTAAAAGACAATATCAAAGAGCTAACAATATTGATTATCGTGATGGAGAAGGACAAACTTCATTAGGACCAGACTATAGTGGTTGGGGAGTTTATGACTATGGTACAACAACTTTAATTAATAATTATAGTAGAATTTATAAAGGTGGATCATGGCAAGATGATTCATATTGGTTAAGTCCAGGAACAAAAAGATTCCTAAATGAAGATTTAGCTAGAAATGATATTGGTTTTAGATGTGTTATTGATCATCTTGGATATGTTTCAGGAGGTGAATATGAGGGAAGAACTAATGATGAAAGAAGCAAAGACACCCACAATTATAATCTTTGGAAGTATAAGTATCATGATAATACTGATAAAAAACTTAGACCATAATTCTAAATTATTTATGTAAAATAAAAAGACCCGATGCAACTCGGGTCTTTTTATATATAGCAAGTTACTAAATGAATCCTTCTGAAATATATAAATTATATATAACTAAAAAATGTACAATTTGTATAGATTCAAGATCTAATCAAATTAAAGGGTCTATTTTTTTTGCGATTCAAGGAACGGAATTTAATGGAAATGATTTTGCAGAAGATGCTATAGCTAAAGGTGCTATAGTTGCTATAGTTGACGATATAAAGAAAAAAAATAAATCGTTTATAATTGTTAAAGATGTGTTAAAAACACTTCAGTCAATAGCACGTATACATAGAGAGAAACATAATATTCCTATTATTGCAATCACTGGATCTAATGGTAAAACAACTACAAAAGACATTTTAAGCAAAATAATAGCATCTAAATATAAAACTTTAAGTACACAAGGTAATTTTAATAATCATCTAGGATTACCTCTTACCATTTTATCTTTAAAAAATGATCATGATATTGCTATTGTTGAAATGGGTGCTAACCACGTAGGTGAAATTAAAACACTATGTGAAATTGCAAAACCAACACATGGTATTATTACTAATATAGGATCCGCTCATATAGGTGAATTTGGAGGTGTTCAAAATATTATAGCAGCAAAAAATGAGTTATTTGATTATCTTAAGAGTGAAGAGAAATGGATTATATATAACGAATCTGATGCTATAATTAAAAAATTAGTTAATAATTATCCTAAATCTTATACCTATAACTCTCCTTTGCTTCCAATAAATAAAAATAATAATTCAATAGAATCTTGTGAATATAAATGTGACCCATTTATTAGTATAAATTACAATAACATATTAACTATAAAAACGAAAATACTAGGTAAGTATAATATTAACAATATCATAGCCTCAATTAAAATAGCGACCCTTTTTAATATCAGTAATCAACAAATAAAAAAAAGCTTGGAAAATATTGAGTTGAAAAATAATCGATCTGAATTCATCAATACAAATAAAAATAATATACTATTAGATGCCTATAATGCCAACCCCACTAGCATGTCAATAGGTATATTAAATTTTATAGAAATTGCTGAGTTTTTAAAATATAAAAACACCCTGTTTATATTAGGAGATATGCTTGAATTAGGACATAAAGAAATTGAATACCATCAAGAGATAGTAAATCTATTAGAAAAAAATAATGTCAAAGAATGCATATTAGTTGGTGAAAGATTTAACCAAACAAATTGTAGCTCTAATTATCAGAAAGTTATATCCATTAAAGCATGTATTACATTATTATCAAAATCTAATATCAAGAAAAAATCTATTTTCATTAAAGGTTCAAGACAATTAACATTAGAGGAAACAATTGAATTTTTATAGATTTAGCCTCTTCTCATTTTTCTTTCTTGAGCTCTTCGTTGTCTTCTACTAAGTTGAGGCTGATTGTTTTGACTTTGAGATAGTCTTGTAGAATTACTAAGTGTTTCTTCTTGCCCCCTAGATGCTTTTCCTTCAATTTTTCTTTGAACTGGAGTATTTTTCAATTCTTTTGGATCTCTTTGTGGTAAATTCGCTTTAAATAGAAATGAAAGGACATCCTTATTTACATCTTCTAGTAACGTGCTAAATAAGTTGAAAGATTCAAATTTATATATAAGTAATGGGTCTTTTTGTTCGTAAACTGCTCCCTGAACAGATTGTTTTAGCTCATCCATAGACTTTAAATGTTCTTTCCAAGCCTTATCAATAGAAGAAAGAATTATTCCTTTTTCAAAGGAACTAATAATAGATGCGCCATTATCATTAATAGCATCTTCTAAATTGCATATAATATTAATATTGTTGATTCCATCTGAGAAAGGAATCAAAATATTTTTATAACTATTATCTTTGGATTTGTATATTCTCTGAATCACAGGAAAAGCTTCATCTTTAATCCTTAATAATTTTTGCTTATAATGATGTTCGATTTCTAGTGTCATTTCACTAGCTAATTGATCAATAGAGTGTTCAATCTTCTGAAGATTAATATTATTAACTAAATTTTCATTTGAAAATGTCATAATAATATCCGATTCTAGTTCTTGTAAATTTTGATTATCTATTTGTTTTTCTAAAATAGTATAGACAGTATCATAAATCATATTTGAAATATCCAAACTTAATCTTTCACCTAATAAAGCATTTTTTCTTCTCTTATAAATTACTTCCCTTTGTGAATTCATCACATCATCGTACTCTAGTAATCTTTTACGAATACCATAATTATTTTCTTCTATTTTCTTTTGGGCTCTTTCAATCGATTTTGTAACCATACCATGTTGAATCACTTCACCTTCTTTTAAACCCATCCTATCCATTAATTTTGCAATTCTATCTGAACCAAACAAACGCATTAAATTATCTTCTAATGAAACAAAAAATTGGGATGATCCTGGGTCTCCTTGTCTACCAGAACGACCTCGTAATTGTCTATCTACTCTTCGAGAATCATGACGCTCTGTTCCAATAATAGCTAAACCTCCTGAATTAATCACTGAATCAGATAATTTAATATCGGTTCCTCTACCAGCCATATTTGTTGCAATAGTCACAGTTCCTGGAGATCCTGCTTCAGCAACTATATCAGCTTCTTTCTGATGAAGTTTTGCATTTAAAATATTATGTTTAATATTTACTGTTCTAAGTAGTCGACTAATTAGTTCTGAAATCTCAACAGAAGTGGTTCCAACCAAAACAGGTCTATTATTCCTGGTTAATGCAACAATTTCTTCTATTACAGCATTATATTTTTCTCTATTTGTTTTATATACATAATCGTCTTTATCTTGACGTATAACTGGCTTATTTGTAGGAACAGATACAACATCTAATTTATATATATCCCATAATTCTCCTGCTTCTGTTTCTGCGGTCCCTGTCATGCCAGAAAGTTTATTATACATTCGAAAATAATTCTGCAATGAAATAGATGCTAAAGTTTGGGTAGCGTCCTCAATCTTGCAATTTTCTTTTGCTTCAATTGCTTGATGCAAGCCATCTGAATATCGCCGACCCTCCATAATTCTACCTGTTTGCTCATCAACTATTTTTACTTTATCATCAATAACAACATAATCAATATCTTTTTCAAATAAAGTATATGCTTTGAGTAATTGTGTTAACGTGTGTATTCGTTCACTTTTAATAGAGTATGATCTTATAATTTCCTCTTTTTCAGAAACATTATTGACTTTTGATAACTCTTCCCCAATATCAGGTAATATAAAAAATGATTTATCACCTGAGAGCTTAGACAAAAACTCTAAACCCTTATCTGTTAGTTCAATAGCCTTATTCTTTTCTTCAATCGTAAAAAAAAGCTCATCATCAATAACATGCATATTTTTACTTTGCTCTTGCATATAAAAATTTTCTGTTTTTTGAAGAAGAGATTTAATACCATCTTCACTTAAAAATTTAATTAATGATTTTGTTTTTGGAAGACCCCGATATGCACGGAATAATTGAACACCACCCTCCTTTTCTTCATTATTAGATATTTTTGATTTTGCTGCAAGCAGCTCATTATTAACAAAGTTCCTTTGTTGTTTTACTAAATTATCAATAGTAGGCTTCAAACTTTGAAATTCTTGCTTATTGTCTCTAGAAACAGGTCCAGATATAATAAGTGGAGTTCTTGCATCATCTATTAATACTGAATCCACCTCATCTATAATAGCAAAATTATGTGATCGCTGAACTAAATCTGTAGCATTATGAGCCATATTATCTCGTAAATAATCAAACCCAAATTCATTATTTGTACCATACGTTATATCGCATTTGTATGCATTTTTTCTTTCTTCTGAATTAGGTTGATATTTGTCAATGCAATCTACTTTTAAACCATGAAATTCAAATAATGGGCCCATCCATTCTGCATCACGTTTAGCGAGATAATTATTAACTGTTACAACATGAACTCCAAGTCCAGTTAAAGCATTTAAATATATCGGTAATGTAGAAACTAATGTTTTTCCTTCCCCTGTTTGCATTTCAGCAATATTACCACCATGTAAAACTAAACCTCCTATTAATTGAACATCATAATGAATCATATCCCACTTTTTCATAACACCCCCCGAAATCCAACTAGTATTCCAAATAGATACATCATCCTTTATATTGATATAATCTACTTTTTCGCTTAATAGAACATCAAATTCATTAGATTTAACCTCGATAAAGTCATGATCATTAAAACGTGTAGCTGTTTCTTTAATTAAAGCAAATGCTTCTGCTTTTATTTCATCTAATTTTTCATTTATTTGAGCAGATTTCGTTTTTTCTAACTCATCTATTTTTTTATAGAGATCCTCTTTATTATCTCTATTTTTTTCAGCAACACTCTGTTTTTTTAACTGGTGAATATCCTTATCATAATTCTCAACTATTAATTTGATTTGTGATTTAAAATCAAATGTTTTTTGACGTAATTCATCATTAGATAAATTGCTGAAAGAAGAAGCGTAAGCCAATATTTCATTAACATTAGGTGCTAATTCTTTCATATCTCTATCAGACTTTGTTCCAAAAAAGTTTAAAATGGTAGACAAAAAACTCATCTAAAAAATTTTATAATGTAATTCGATTAATACTCTTCTTCATTCCAAAGAAAATCATCTGAGGAAGGATAATCAGGCCATACTTCTTCAATCGAATCATAAGATTCGCCTTCATCTTCTATTGATTGTAAATTTTCAACTACTTCTAAAGGGGCGCCTGATCTGATAGCATAATCTATCAATTCATCCTTGGTAGCTGGCCAAGGAGCATCACTAAGATATGAAGCTAATTCTAAAGTCCAATATGACATGTCTATAATATCTATTATTTTGCAAATATAATTTTTTTAATTTCTTTTCCAAATTTAAGTGTAAATCACTAAGGATTCCATTTCACTTCATTTACACCATTAATTTTATTAATGTAACGTGCTAAAACGAATAAATAATCTGATAATCTATTGATAAACTTTAAAAGATTAGGGTCTATTTTCTGAGTTGAATTTAATTCGGTGATTCTTCTTTCAGCACGTCTACATATAGATCTAGATATTTGAGCATA
>CEQM01049588.1_pt1 | contig 18084 bp, 13 predicted proteins | sample 531111 | NCBI WGS metagenome assembly CEQM01 (sample SAMEA2621278, study PRJEB7988) | marine metagenome | biome: marine biome (ENVO:00000447); feature: deep chlorophyll maximum layer (ENVO:xxxxxxxx); material: "saline water (ENVO:00002010), including plankton (ENVO:xxxxxxxx)" | depth 120 m
GTTAGCACCTGCACTTCTAGATGTAGCTCTGCTTACTTGAGTTACGTCAAATTTATTGATTTTTTCTTTCTTTTTATTACTGAGACCAGCATCAAGTTTTGCATCATATGCACCAACTGAAGTAAGTGATGAATCTGCTTTATATTCTTGGCATACAACTTGTAAGTAATCGTATAGACCTGATTCTGCTAGTGGATAGTATGCAAAAAAGTATCTTCCTCTTGATGATGAGCTATTGGGCTTTGATACACCATCTTCTTCTCCCTGACTTGTTGCTAAGAAATTATTGTCTTGACTGGTTCCTTCATTAGATGATTTTGTTCCAAGAGCTTGATGAAGTATAGATTTTGATGTGCTGTCATTGATTATTTTTGAAAAGTCTCCATCAATAGCACCAAGATTACTCATGTAATTCTGTCCTTTCAAATTAGCATCGTTAATATGAGACCAACTGATTGTGTTTTCTGTTTGATTGTAATAATTTTTAGATTTTGCATTATCTAGTTGTTCTGCTGTAAAAGGTACAGTATTTGTCTGAATCAAATCAGCAGTATTTCCATCAGCCGCAAGATCGACTGTGAATGATTTATTGTCTAAAAGAAAAGACGACATGATACTGTTCTAGTTTAGTTATTTAGTACGATATTTGGCGTAGGATAATGACCTTAAGTATTCAATTTCGTCATTGTTGACGACATGTAATGCTCCTACTACTTCTTGCCAGGTGTAATTTCTCATTGTTCCCCAATGAAAGTTTAAACCTTTGAATCCCCATGCAAGAACTTCCATGCAAGCAATTAATGGATGTTCATCATATGTAATATCAGGACTCTTTGCTATGTATAAAAAAGTATAATATTTTCCTGGTTCAGGAACCCACTCAGTTTCCGTGAATACTTCCAATATACTCATCATAATACTATCTGCATCTTCAGAACCATCAAGTTTTTCTTGAAGTTCTTCTGTACGATCTACCATTATTTGATACCTAGTTCGTTTTCAGTAATAATCTTGAATTCAATTTTTCTATCATGACACCATTCAGATGCAGCTTTCCACTTTGCTTTATTTACTTCAAATGTCTTACACTCATAAAGAAATGATTTAGTCATTCTCTTCTTCTGTTTTGGAGGTAGAGTTTGTTTTCTAGGTTTTACTTCAATCACATAAGTTTTAATTTTCCCAGTATTTTCTTTCACATTGATGATAAAGTCTGGAAAATATCTTCTCATTTTACGTTCAGTTGGATCAAAATAGGGGATACAAAATTCTTCACTTCCCCAAGCAACAATGTTCTCATTCAAATCACACCAAGAACAAAACTTGCGTTCCCAACTACTTCGACATATAATATTATTATAGTCACCCTTATATTTGTTGGGGTTTTTTGGCCTGTATCTGCTTTTGATACTTTGTGCCATCTTGTATACATAATATATAACGTAAAAGTATTTATAGATGGCAGCCCAAGCTCCCCAAAATCTAACGACAGATTTTGTAAAATCTAGATTATTAAATGTTGCCCAAACCTCATTTTATGCTCTTACACTGCCCATACCATCGGCAATTCAAGGGTTGATGAGATCTCGTGGTCTAAAGATAGCAGGAACTGCTAATGATTTGTCTCAGGTTGAATTATTATGTACAGAAGCTTCTTTACCAGGATCTACAATAGCAACTCATGATGTTACTAATGATTATGCTGGTGTTACTGAGAAGATGGCATATCGTAGAATTTATGATCAAGGTTTAAATTTAACATTTTATGTAGATAGAGATTATCATGCAATAGAAATATTTGAAACATGGGTAGATTATATAACTGGTGGTGAAGATAGGGGTTTATCCAAAAGTAGACATAGAAATTTTAGAATGAGATATCCTGATAGTTATAAACAGGAGATATACATTACAAAATTTGAAAAGGATCAGCATTCATCTTTGAGTGATAGAAGAAAAAATGTTATGAACTATAGTTTTATTGGTGCTTTCCCACAAACAATCACATCAATGCCAGTCTCTTATAATCAACCTGATATATTGAGATGTAATGTTTCGTTCAGTTATATTCGTTATGTTGCTGAAAGATCACTAAGAGGGGCAAGAGGAGCAAGAAGTAATACAATGAGAACAATTCCAAATATTAGTTCAATTAATAATTCTAATATTCCAGTTAATAGTTCTACGACTGCTCAGATTGCAAAAGATAACGAACAATATGGAAATACTTTCCCAGCTGGTTCTTTTAGTATTAGTCCAACTCAAAATAAAAATGCCAATAAAGTATTACAAGATGACTTCCTACCTTATATCAAATAAACCTACTAAATAAACTTACTGAATTGAAAATATCATGCCATTGCCAACCATTGTAACTCCAACATATGAGCTTGAGTTGCCATCTACAGAAAAGAAGGTAAAGTATAGACCTTTTCTAGTTAAGGAAGAAAAACTATTAGTATTATCTCTTGAGACTGAAGATACAAAACAAATCACAAATGCCATCAGAACAGTTTTGAAGAGTTGTGTTCAAACAAGAGGAGTGAAGATAGATTCTCTTCCTACTTTTGACATTGAGTACCTATTCTTAAACATCAGGGGCAAATCTGTTGGTGAAGTTATTGAGGTTAACTTATTAGCACCTGATGATGGAGAAACATCAGTTCCTGTTGAGATTAATGTTGAGGATATTAAAGTTCAAAAGAGTGAAGATCATACTAATAAGATTCAACTTGATGAAAAATTAGTTATGGAGATGAAGTATCCATCTCTTGATGAATTTGTTAAAAATAATTTTGACTTTGATGAAAATGTCGGTATTGATAAGTCCTTTGAATTGATTTGTTCTTGTATTGGAAAAATATACAATGAGGAAGAAGTTTGGTCTTCATCTGATGTGACAAAGAAGGAACTGATATCTTTCTTAGAATCAATGAATAGTGCTCAATTTAAAAAGATTGAGAAGTTCTTTGAAACGATGCCTAAGTTATCTCATAGTGTTACCTTTACCAATCCAAATACAGAAAAAGAGAACACAGTGGTTCTAGAAGGGTTAGCGTCTTTTTTCGATTAGGAATGATCCATATGGATCTTGAAAATTATTATAAGATAAACTTTGCCCTCTTACAGTACCATAAATATAGTTTAACGGAGATTGAAAATCTTATTCCTTGGGAAAGAGATATTTACATTTCCATGTTACAACAACATCTTGAGGATGAGAAGCTAAAACAACAACAAAATGGTTAAACCCTCAAATCAAGTAAAAAGATTGGCAGCAGAGAAGATCTTATCTGATCTGAGGGATGAAGGAGCTAAAGAGAAGGCAACTATATTAAAAGGATCTCAAATAAAGAGTAATTCGTTTTTTGCTACACCAAGTTCTTTAAAACCAGATACTCCAGAAAAGGATAGTGGTTCAACTGAATTCATTGCTGATGGATTTTCTACAATTCTTACAACATTAAGTGGGATTGCTAAGTCTTTAAATAAGAGTTCTAAATTAGATAAGAAGGAAAATGAAATTGATAGAAGAAAGGATAATAAATTTAGAAAAAGAGCTAGAGAAGCAGAATTAGAGCAAAAAAAGGAGAATAAAGAAAAATCGGGAATAGGTAAGAAAATAGCAGGTGTAGGAAAGGGTTTATTTGGCAGCCTTAGTGGATTTTTTGGTAAGATTCTTATGGGATCTTCTTTGTTAGCACTACTTAATTATCTTAAAACTGGTAAAGGAAAATTCTTAGCTGCTGGTGCTAGTATATTTGCAGCTTCTATTGTAGCACCATTAATCCCATCAATTATAGGTAGTATATTAGCTGTTGGTGGTGGTGCTTTTGCTAAATCCAAAATTGTATCAGCACTAGCAAAACCTGCTGGTAAAAGAGGATTGTTTGGTAGAGCAATCCAAGGAATGCAACGTGGATTTAAAGTTACTGGTGGAAAGAATGGTTCTAGAAAGAGTGTTAAAGGATTTAGGGGTTTATTTTTAAGAGGGAAAGATAAAACAGGAAATCTTTTAAAATCACTTAGAAGAGGTGTTCGTAAACCTGGTGATTTATTTCAAACTTTAAGGCAAAAAGAATTAAGAACACAAAGAGGAACTAAAATTACTGGTGATATTTTAGATGATATTAACCGTCCCAATATGAGGACGGCAGGAACCAATGTAAAGAAAATAAAAAGATTATCTAGATTTGATATACTTCCACCTAAAGGTGAGATTATTGGTGGTCGTAGAGGTAAATCAACTGTTGAAGCTTTAAAGAAAAGTGGTATTGGTAAAGGAAGAATATTTGGTAATTTTGCAAGGGGGATTTCAAATAGACTTCCAGGAACAAATATAAAAGGATTGTTACCATCTGGGCCTCCTAGACTTCCAGGATCAGGTCAATTAGAACTAATACTAGGAGCTCCTAGAAAGATAGTAAAGAAATTTTCATCACCACAGGGGAGGTTGACAGGAACAAAGATAAGGGGATTATTGCCACCTGTAAAAAAAGTTGGATTTTTAAAAGGAATAGCAAGTAAAGCAAAAAGTATATTTAAGATTGGTGGTAAAGGAGGAGCTAAATCTTTGTTTAAAAAGATTCCTATCGTTGGTCTTGGTTTGGGTACAATGTTTGCAGTACAAAGATTGATGGCGGGTGATAGAACAGGAGCAGGAATGGAATTATTATCTGGTATTGCTGGTAGTATACCTGGTCTTGGAACTGCTGCATCATTGTCTATAGATGCTGCCTTGATGGCCAAGGATATGGGTGCTTTTGATAAAAAAGATGATACAGTAACAAAAACAACAAATGCAAGAAAGAAAAATTTTGAAAAACTTGCGAAAACAAGATACTCATCAACAAAAGTTACCATAGTCCCAATTTCTGATGATAGTACATCTCCTGCAGCTTCATCGGAAGGTTCACAAACAGAGATTCCTAGTTCTAGTTCTACCTCTGGTGTTGAGTCAAATTACACTTCTAGTGTGTATGGATTGTTAGGAGGGTCTAATTAAATGGCAGCGGGATTATTAGCAGGTTTTGCAAAAGCTTTTAGTTCAGCAAGTTTGAAGACTGCTGGACGGCAAGCTCTAAGAAAGGTTTCAAAAGGAGCTACAAGACAAGCAGTGACAAACACTGCTAGAAAAGTTGTGGGTCGTAGAAAAAAAGATAAAGATAAAAGACGTAAAGGAAGAGATCTTGCTCAAAAATTATTTAAGCAAGGTAACAAATCTTTTCTAGATAAGAAACCTGTCTCAGGAGGAGGCAGAAAAATGTTTTTGAAGACCAATTTAATATCTGCATCTTCATTATCAAAGGCAGATGAAGTAGCAGCATCAAAAGAAAATAGTTTATCTTATTTTAAGAAAGCTTTAGATGCTATCAATTTAGTTGCTGTAGGAATATTATCGACAATTCAATCCCAGAATATAAAAAAAGCAGCAAGAAACAGAAGAGGTAGAACTCCAGATAGATTTTTACCAACTACTAAAGTAGGAAAATCTGAGAAGAAAGAAAAACTTAAATTTCTGGGAAATGTACCTGGTCTTAATACCATTATAAATTTCTTTAAAAATATATTCTTGGGTGGGTTTATTCTATTCATAGTTAAATTTTTAAATGCTGCAGTCGGATTGATTAAAAAAGTAATTGATTCACTTCAAGGTGTTGCGAAAACTTTTTTAGCATTTATGAAATTTTTGGCTAAACCTGCAGAAGTCCTAAAATCTATAACAGATTTATTTAAGAATATTGGTAAGAAGAGAGATTATACTCCACCTATGGACAGAGGTGGACAGGGTGGTCTACCAGAGGATATTCCTGAAGTTGAACAGTTTGCAGAAGGTGGTGAACCTCCAGTAGGAGAACCAGTTCTTGTTGGTGAAGAAGGTCCAGAGTTGGTTCAGTTTGGAAGTAAAGTAAACATCTTCAATACAAGAGAGACAATTGAAGCAGCAGAGACTATAAACAATATGATGAGAAATAATTTTGAAATTATCAATATAATCAAAGATGATCTTCAACTTAATTTGAGGGGTATCAATACAGAGATAAGAGATGCTATTGATAGTGGTGAATTGCCAGGTCTTGGTGGTGGAACTAATGCAATTACAGATAAATCACAAAGTGAATCTCTAGAAAAAAGAATAACAGATGTTGGTAAAGAAGTTACTAGTCCTTTTAGGGAAGAATCAGAAGAAAATCCTAGAGAAAGCTTTGTTGGTGTAATCGACAGTTTCAAAAAAATGACTGACGAAACTACTGGAAGTGTTAAGAAAGGAATGAAGAATTTATCCGATCCTACTTTCTTTATTAAGAAACTTCCTATAAAGCAAATAATTGATGGGATTTCAGAATCTGCTGAACAAATAGAAGAAATTAGAATTCCTGTTCCTCAAATTAATAATGACACTGGTTCTATTAGTATTGATAAAAATAAAACTAGACCAATCATTGTTTCTGAACAAATAGATAGTATGGCGGATCTTTTAAGACAGGCTTTATACCAAGAATAATGTTAAATAATCAAAACACCAGAGCTGGAAACATACGTCAGTTTGAGATATTTTCTTCTTTGAATGAAGGTGAATCGATAGATCTTCGTGCTGGTATTACTGACCTGTCTTATTATGAGGATATATTAAAGAATACTGTAACATTAACCATTCAGGTTGCAGAAGCTGGACTTGGTGGTAACAGAGGAATAGTTGATCATTTGCCAATAAGAGGAGGAGAGAAAGCACATATTGTTTTTGTTGATGCAGATGGGGGTGAAAGGAAATTTGTAGGTGATAGTGGACTATATGTGAATAGAGTTCGTAATCTTACAAAAGGAACTCAGGTTGACACTTATAATATTGATTTCTGCTCAAGAGAATTTCTAGCTAATGAGCAATGTAGGGTAGTTAAAAGATATGATGGTAAGATATCAGAGAATGTTAAGAAAATTCTTACCGAGACTCTATCAGGAGATACTGGACTTATGGTTCCTGCATCTAAGATAAATGATGATAACTTTGATGAGACTTTAATTGATTATAATTTTATAGGTAATGAGAAGAAACCTTTATATACATGTACTTGGTTAGCATCTAAATCAGTTCCAGTGGGTTCTGATTCTGCTGGATTCCTTTTCTATGAAACACATGATGGATTTAACTTTAGATCCATCGATAAAATGTTTGAGGGAGAATATAAGAAGAACTTTATTTTTAATAATACTGCAAAAAAACCAGAAGAGTATTCTGGGAAGATTCTGAGATATAAAATTAATAGGGACATCGATCTGCATAACAACCTATTAATAGGTGCATATTCTAACAGAACAATATTCTTTGATTACTATGGAATGAATTATGAGGTTAGGAATTTCACACCTGAAGATCAAGAAGGTATTGAGACTGGTGGTAAATTCCCTATTAATACTGTTTCTGATGAATTTAGGTTGCCAGTTTCGAGATTAATGAGTAGAATATTAGACATAGGAACATTGCCACCAGGTAAGAGTAGTAAGAAAGAGTTGGAGAACTGGAAAAACAATCCAGATCAACCTACATTTGATGCTGCTAAAACCCTAGTACAGTCCTTGATGAGGTACAATCAACTATTCACCATACAAGTAAAACTTACTCTAGGTGGATGCTTTGACCTTAAAGCAGGTGATTTGATTCATTGTGATTTCCCAGAATTAGACAATTCTGGCTATAATACGATCACTGGTGGCATATATATGATATCCAGCTTAGCGCATGAGATAACACCACAAACTTGTTATACTCATGTTACTGTAGTTCGGGATAGTTATGGTAGAAAATCTTTTTAAGGAGATCTTATGACAACTAAAATTCCAAATCACGACTTGGATCACGAGGTCTATATTGACCCCAAAGATGGTAAAGAGCATACTAATCATGGTATGCACGAATATAGCAAAGAAGATTTAGAGATGCATAATGATGCATTTCATGCCCATGATGAATCAGAAGTGAATAAGAATGATGGTAAGATTAATGATTGGCACACAAGACACGAAGATTCTCATCTAGAGGTCTACTGTGATAATCACCCTGATGCAGAGGAATGTAAAGTTTATGACGACTAATGATTGACCAAGATCTAGTAAAGAAAAATTTATTCGGAAGAGATGGATTTACTTGGTGGGTCGGTCAGATTCCTGACAGTAAAGTCTGGAAGATGAATACGCCTGGAACTAAGGTGAAGAGTAATAAAGATATTGAAGGTTTTGATTATAGGTATAAGGTGCGGATTATGGGATACCATACCGCAAATGTGGAGGATTTAAAGGATGAGCAACTACCTTGGGCTGGAGTGATGTATCCCATTACTGCAGGAGTATCTGGGGGTGCAATAGACACTCCTCAGATCATGCAAGGTAACTTTGTGTATGGATTCTTCTTGGATGGTTCTGACGCACAAGTACCTGTTATTATGGGTATCATTGGATATAATCAATACACTAAAGTATTGAAGAATATCCCACCCACTCCTTTCCAACCTTTTAGTGGATATGAAGCAAGTTCTAATAAGAACTCTGAGTTTGTTGGCACTGATCAAGTTGGTGGTAAAAAGGAAGTTAAAGATGATACTGTTGCTAAAGGTGGAGATGGAACTGATGTTAATAAGGAAGGTATTATAGGAGACTCTACTTCTGCATCAGAGCAGATTAAAAGTGGGGCAGATGTAGAACAGGAAAGAAATAGATCTAGACCAAAACCTTTACCGACAACATCTAGATGTGATGCTGCTCCTACGTCAGCAATACAGACAAAGATGAAGAATATGCTGAAGGAAACTCAGCTTCTTAAGAAAAGTCTGACAGACTGGGAAACAAGAGTATCACTTAAAATTGATAATGTTGAAGATGAGATTAAGAAGGTAACTGATAAAGCTATTAAGGATATTACTGGTGATGTTAAAAGAATAATGGATGGCATTCAGAGGAATGTTAAAAAGAAAGTAAATGATGCATTGAAACAAACATATCATCTATCTCTTCCTTCAGTACGAGGTAAAATAGCAAAGGAGATAGCAAAGGCAAACAGTTCTATGGGTTGCTTGTTCAAGAACCTTGCTGGTAATTTGTTTAATATGGTTGGTGGATTTATGAAAGATATTTTGGACAGGTTTATCAATGCTCCTCTTTGTGCTGTTGAAAATTTTGTGGGTGGACTACTAGGCAATATCACAGGAATACTTGATATGAGTATTGATGGTATTCTTGGACCTATTAAAGGTTTAATATCTGGTCTTGGTGGAGCAATTGATATAGGTGGAGATTTGATGGGATTTGCTACCGATGCATTAAGCATCCTTGATTGTAAACCAGATCCTAAATGCTCAGATGTTAAAGAGTGGAGTGCAGGTGCTGGTCCTGTTTCGATTGCAACTCTTGATGTAAATTCTATAATTAATAAAGCAAAGGGAGTTTCTTCACTCTTAAAGAGTTCTATTAGTCAGTTAACTGGTATTGGTGATCAAATAAGTGGTGCAGTTGATGGATTAAAAAATATTGCTAATAACCCACTAAGTAATTGTAATGTTGGTCCTTTATTCTGTGGACCTCCTACAATTTCCTTCAATGGTGGTGGTGGAAGTGGTGCTGCAGGTAATGCAATTATAAGTGCTGGTTCTGCAATTTTAGGAATAGACGTTATATTACCTGGCACTGGATATGTAACACCACCAAAAATTGTTTTTAATGATAATTGTGGTAAAGGTAAAGGTGCTTCTGGTAAAGCGGTGATTAATGATAAAGGTGAAGTTGTTAAAGTAATCATGGAAGAGACTGGAACTGGATATCTACCTGTTCCTGATGGAAGTCAAGGTGGTGATGGAGCTACCTATGCTAATCCTGATGAGACTATTATCAAAAATGCAGATGGTACATATCATGATGCTCCATATAAACCAGGAGTTGTTGTAGAAGTTTGTCCTGGTGATGAGGTAACAAAACCTGGTGGAATCAAGGAGATTATTAAAGGAACTCAGTGTGTTACTATTACTACTGAACCTCAAGGTGATCAGATAGTTCCTAGTGGTGAAGATCCTACACTTGATGATGGATCATATCCAGTTATTCTAAAGATAGATGAGATTGCTATATCTAATCCTGGTATTGGATATAGTTCTGATGATAAAGTTATAATAGAACCTTCTAATGGATGTGAGTTTAAACTAAAAGTTGATGAGTTGGGTTCTGTGACTGGAGTTGATGTTATTAAAGGATGTAGTGGATTCTTAGAAGAACCAGAGATTTACATTCAGAGTGATTTGGGTTATAATGCTAGATTATTACCTGTCTTTAATGTAGTTAAGGAAGGTATTGATGCTGGAATCATCACTGATCCAACTGGTACACCTGTCATTCAGGTTGTTGATTGTGTAGGTAAAGTTTCACATTTAGGTAGATCATAATGGCAACAAGACTTGTATACAATGCTAAGAATCTTGGCAATAGGCATGGTCGAATAAAATTCGGACATGTTCAGGATAATAATGAAATAGCAGCAGTACAATTATTGAACGGTAAAGATGCTGGTCGTCATTATATGACCATGCATCAAACTGGTGATAAGGATAGTGGTCAAAGAGGTGCAACCGAGAATGTATGTCCAGGATCATTTACTGTTGATTGTGGTAAAGATATTGTTGCTACTCCAACAGGAGAAGAACAAGGTAATCAAGCTTTTGCTGTTCGTTGCGAGAATGGTGACGTTCTTATACAAGCAAAAGATGGTGCAATTAAACTTGAAGCAGAGACTATTGAATTAGTTGCTAAGAGTGGTGATGGTCAGAAAGGTAAGATAACATTGGATGCGAGTGAAACAATTGAACTTAGAGCACCTGATATTATTGTAGATGCTTCTGATTATGCTAAGATCTTTACTGATGGTACTTTGGAGTTACTAGGTCAAAGTATCTTGAATATATACGGTGGAATGCTTCATTGTGCAGATGGAGCTACTTCTGTACTGGGATCTAAAGGTGATCCCGATTTAGAACAACGAGCAAGGGATGGATTTATCTAATGGATGTACCTGATTTAGAAGTAAGAAAACAACTTTTTGTTGGTGATGGAGAAACCAAAGCTTTAGGTGAAGCAGAGAAAGCTATTCGTGGGTCTGCCTATGTTGAAGGTCCACTTCAAATTGGAAAGGATAGTGATTATTCTGGAGTAGAAGCAACCTTGATGGTAGGTGCTCAAGTAAATACAGATTCTGATGCAAGACCAGAAAATGCAATTAAAGCTAAGGGCAATATTGAAATTATAGGTGATACTGACCAGACAGGTGACATGGAGATCAGTGGTGATATGACCATTGGTGGGACAATGAAGGCAGGTTATGCTACATGGTCTGGTTCAATTGTTGCTACTACTAAATTATTCGATATTCAACATCCATCTAAAGAAGATTATCGTTTAGCACATGCTTGTTTAGAAGGACCAGAGCATACTGTATTTTATAGAGGAAGAGTTACTAATAATAGGGAAATCGTATTACCTTCTTATTGGGAAGGGTTAGTTGATATTGATAGTATCACTGTTCAACTTACTCCCATAGGAGCTCATCAAGATCTTATTGTAAAGAGATGGGATGATAAAAAGATTTATCTTCAACCACAAGGTGGTATGCCTATAAATTGTTTCTTCATGGTGATGGCAGAGAGAATAGATGTTGATAAATTAGTAGTAGAATATCAAGGTGATTCTCCCAATACTTGACAATTCTGGTTAGGTATGTTATGATGCAGTATATCTGTAAGCATAACTATGGAAGATGACTATTTGACAAGGTGTGTAGTCGATCCTTCTAAGAGAACGGTGTGCATATACTCCAATAACGGTGAAGAAAGAGTGATAAAATGTGATACAACAGAAGAGTTTATGAATGTATTGAGTTTCGTTCGTGAGACTTTAGATGAGGATACTTTATCCTACGCAAATCCCCTTTGAGAAAATGCTAAATAATCCATAACGGACTATTAGAATTAGTAAAAATGGGTCTTTCCAGATTAGATAATTTCCTCAAATCTGTTCGTGGTACGGTAATATACGTTGACCCTAACAGTCTTGATGCCACGGACAGTATTGAAAATCAGGGTAACTCACTTACAAGACCCTTTAAAACGATTCAAAGGGCTTTAATTGAAGTTTCTAGATTTTCATATCAGAAAGGATTAGATAACGATAGATTTGCCAAGACAACTGTTATGGTTTATCCTGGTGAACATCCTGTTGATAACAGGCCAGGTTGGATTCCTATTGGTGCAAATAATTATAGATTAAGAGATGGATCAACTTCTAATGAGTTTAGTGCATTTGATCTAACAACTAACTTTGATTTAGATTCAACTACAAACGCTTTGTATAAGTTGAATAGTATCTACGGTGGTGTCATTGTACCTCGTGGATGTTCTATCATTGGTATGGATCCTAGAAAGACAAGGTTCCGTCCTAAGTATGTTCCTAATCCAGAGAATACTAGCATTGAAAGATCTGCTATTTTTAGGGTTACTGGTGGTTGCTATTTCTCAAATTTTGCTATATTAGATGCTAATCCAAATGGAACAGCATATAAAGATTATACAACAAATATATTCGTTCCTAGATTTTCACACCACAAACTAACTACTTTTGAGTATGCAGACGGTGTTAATAATGTAGACATAGATGATGACTTTATCAGTGGAGCAAATGGTGAGTTTGCTAGAACTGATCTTGATATGTACTATGAGAAAGTTGGACTAGCATATGGTCCTGCTTCTGGTAGACAGATTGAACCTGATTATCCTGCTGCTGGTTTAGATATTGAACCAAAGGTTGATGAGTTTCGTATTGTCGGTTCTCGTGGTAAGCAAGTTGGTATTACTAGCATCAAAGCTGGTGATGGAACAACTTCTACCACCACTATTACAGTTACAGTAGATGAGGTTGCAACAGATTTTGATGTAGATACTCCTATTGAGATTGAAGGTGTAGGATCTGACGGTTATGATGGACAATTTGTTGTCTTCAATAAGGTAGATGCTAATAATATTCAATACAAAGTTCAGAATGCTCCTGTAGTTTCACTACCTACAATTACAAATGCGACAGTAAATGTAAGTGTTGATAGTGTTACATCATCTTCACCATATATCTTTAACTGTTGTCAGAAGTCTGTCTATGGTATGAATGGTCTGTTTGCCGATGGTTCAAAGGCAACTGGATTCAAATCTATGGTGATGGCACAGTACACTGGTATTGGTCTACAGAAGGATAATAACGCCTTTGTAAAATATAATGAGACTTCTGGTGTATATGAAGACTCTACTATAGTATCAAATCTACATTCAGATTCTGATGCTAGATTTAAACCAGACTATGCAAACTATCACATCAAAGCAAGTAATGATGCTGTTCTTCAGTTAGCATCTATCTTTGCGATTGGTTATGCAGACCACTTTGTTGCTGATGATGGTGGTGATATGTCTATCACTAACTCAAACTCCAACTTTGGTTCAGTTGCATTGCGTTCTGGTGGATTTAGAAAGAACTCATTTTCTAGAGATGATATTGGATATGTCAGTCATATCATCCCACCAAAAGAAATTGATACTTCTGATACCAGTATCGAATTCAAATCATTAGATGTAAATAAGATTGTTGGCATTGCTGATACAAGTAAGTTATTCTTGTATGGTGAAACCAACGAAAAGAATATACCAGACAGTCTCATTGATAGTTTCCGTCTTGGTGCTAAGAAGGATGAGAAGTTAAATGTTTTAATTGCAGACTCTAGTGGAGTATCTAACACATACTCGGCAAGAGTTATTATGCCGAATACGCAGTATACTTCAAATGAAACTTCTTTTGCGAAGATATTTGATATTGGTAGATCTACTTCTGGAATCAATAGTGTCACTAACAATGCTGTTAACTTCACAGTTGCTCATAGTTTCCTTGAAGGTGAAACTGTTCGTATACTCAGTCAGAATGGACACCTTCCTGATGGACTAACACATAATACTGTTTACTATGCCATACCTGATTCTAGTGATAGTCATAAAATAAAATTTGGACAAACTTTTAACGATGCTTTAGATGGTAATCCTATTACTATCAATAATAATGGTGGAATTTTAACAGTTGAAAGTAGAGTATCAGATAAAGTTTCTGGTGAGATTGGACATCCAGTTCAGTATGATTCTACACATAGTCAGTGGTATGTTAATGTTGCAACTGCTGCTACTGAGAAGTCACTCTATAATACTATCGTTGGATTAGGATCTACTGGTCTTGGATCAGCAACTCCTAGAAGTTTCATTGATCGTAAACCAGATACTCGTAACTTACTCGATACAATATATCGTCATCGTTATGTAATACCCAAGGATTCTTCTACCATTGCTCGTGAGCCTGTAGATGGATACGTTATTGAGGAGTCTAGTGCTTCGATTGGTTCTACTGATACTGAAGTAGCATACCTTTATAATCCAAGTAGTGTAACTCTTACCAACTCTACTCAATTAAGAAACCCAAGATTAATTGCTGATGCGAGTTGGGATACAGGAACTGCAAGCATAGTTACTGAAATACCACATGATCTTAATGCTGGAGCAAGTGTTGAGATTGTCAATATTAAAAGTAGCAATAATACCACAGGTGTTGCCAACTCAGCATATAATGGAACATTTGAAGTTGCTGGTATTAGTAGTTCTAAGCAATTTACTATTTCTATTAGTGATAATCCAGGTACATTTACTAATGATACGTCTGATAGAACCACTTCCTTACCAAACTTTAAAGAGAAGAAGACACCAGGCACATATATCATCTATAGAAGTGAAGATGTACAAGAGTATATTCCTCAGAAACAGGATGGTATCTATTACCTAACTGTTGTTAATACTTCAAATACTCCTACAGTATCACCATTCTCTACTGAAAGGTTCTCACAACCAGTTCAAAACCTTTATCCTCAAACAAACAGGGATAATCCAGTATCAGATCCAAAAGCTGCAAAATCATTTGCTCTTTCAAATACAATTGGACACGTTGAGATAAACGAACCACAGAACTCCCTTACAAAGGAAGCTGCTACAGACAGAGCAATCGATACTAATGTTGGATTTGGAATAACACAATTAACTTCCAATGCATCAGGGACTACTCATACACTTTATAGTGATATTGATCATGGATTGAACAGAGTTACTGGATTGCAAATTGTTGCTGGTGGTGGTAACTATGTTAATGGTAACTATTATAATGTTCCTCTAGTATCATTTGGTTCTTCTGTAACTGGTAAACATGCGACAGCAAGGGTAACAATTGCTGGTGGTTCAGTTTCTGCTGTTAAGATTATTGATGGTGGTAGTGCATATGGTATAGGAAATACCTTGGCAATGATTGGTATTGCTACCGTTGGTGGACATGATGCAGGTCATCTAAAAGTAACTGACGTTTATAGTAATATTGGAGATACTTTAAGTGTTGATAACATTAGTCCAGATTCTTATGATGCATATAACAGTCTCTATAGAATTACTGGAATATCTGATGGTAATGATAAAGAGATATCAGTAGCTTCTGCATCTACAATTTCACCAGCTTACACATCTGGTATTGGTATAACAGTTTCTTCTAATGCAAATGTTGTTCTTACAGGTAAGACTTTAAATGTTGATAGTCTTGTTTATGATAAAACTGTTGGATTAGCAACTGTTGTAACTGTTCAACCACATTCATTCTCTGTGAATGATAAGGTTAATCTTGGTGGTGCTAATGATAATGTATTCAATGGTGGATTTATCGTTAAGGAAGTTGTTGGTTTAACATCATTTGTTGCGGATGTTGGTAGTAACACATACATACCATCTACTGCAGGAACTAAGTTTGTTTACTCACCATACTATACTTCTAGAGGTGGTAACTTAACTAAGAGTGATGAGAAGGATTCTGGTAGATTGATGAGTCAGTATGCTGGTATTAGTACAGTTACTAATGCATCTATCACACCTACTGCAAATAGTGTTGGAATACAGAGTGCTACATTGCTCGACTTTAACATTGGTGATTATATTCAAATTGATAATGAGATTCTAAGAATTAGATCTAATGTATCAAGTACTTCAGTTAATGTTTATCGTGGATTATTAGGAACTGATAGTGAGACTCATGCTAATGGTGCTGTAATTAATAGAATCAAACCAAATCCAATAGAATTCAGACGTACTTCGTTGCTTCGTGCATCAGGTCATACCTTTGAATATGTTGGTTATGGTCCAGGTAACTATTCAACTGCTCTACCTGAGAGACAGAATAGGAACATTTCACCTAAAGAAAGAATACTTGCCCAGTCAACTAAGACTGATGGTGGTAGTGTTAACTACACAGGTATGGATGATGAAGGTGATCTATTCACAAGAAATAAGGTTAGCATCTCTATCACAGGTGAAGAAGAAGTATTTGGAACTCCTATTCCTACTGTAACAGGTGAAGATCCAGACCTTGGATCAGGATCTAATGTTGGATTTGGATTAATAACTCCACAAGAGATATCAGTTACCAGAGCAATTAGAGTTGAAGGTGGATCCGATGCAAACTTTACTTCTGAGTTTGATGGTCCTGTAATCTTCAACAATAAGATTACTTCTACATCTGCAAAAGGTATCGAGGCAAACTCATTATTCTTACAAGGTGATAGAACAGTCTCAAGGAAGTTTACAGTTGGTATTTCTACTCCAGTCCTTGCTGGAAACGTAGGAGATATTGTTTACAATGGTCAGGCAGCTGCTGGTGGATTGATTGGTTGGGTTTATAGTTCTAATAATAAATGGGAGAAATTTGGAAGAATTGGTTTGGATGGTGCAGAACCAGGTCAAACAATTGGTATTTCAAGTGATAGTAATTATGTTGGTCTTGCTACCAATATTAACATTGTAGGTGCTGGTGTAAGTGTAACTAGTGTACTAGATTCAACTGCAGGAATCGCAACCTTTACATTAGATGCTAACCCAAGACTAGGAATTTCTACTGGATCAGTTTCAGGTCAGAATAATCTTCTAGGTATTGGAACTCAGATTAACTTTGTTGGTTATGGTATAACCATTGGTGGTGAGTTTGATACTAATACTGGTATTGGTACTATATTATTGACTGGTTTAAGTGGAGTAAGTACAAGCTTCCCACAAGGTCCAGTAAATGCAGTTCAGTATAATGCATCTGGTTCATTCGCAGGTGGAAGTGGATTTACTTACGATAACTCAAACGTTGCTATAAGTGGTAATACTGCTAATAGTTTAGTAAGTATATCTCAGACTGGTGGTGGTAATGCTCTTGAAGTAACTGGATCAATTGGTATTGGAACAGTAGCAACTGCTAAACTTGACATTGTAAATGCTTCAGGTGAATCAATCAGAGTTAAGTCTACAAGTGGTTCTGGTAATATTATAAGAGTTGATAATAGTGCTGGAGATACAACACCAGTTATTATTGATGTTAATGGTAATGTTGGTATTAACACAGTTCAGGCTAATGCTGCAGCACATGTGGTTGGAGATGTAATGATCAGTGGAAGAGGAAGATTCCTCAACCCACAGAAGACATTCCTTGTTTCTTTACAAGCACCTGATATATTAACAACTGATGTTGCATTCAAGTTACCTAATCAGGTAGGCGCAGCAAGTAGTATCCTATACACAACAGGATCTGGAGTATTAGATTGGATATCTCCTACGAATATAGTTTCTGGTGTTATTACAAACACTGACTCGATTTCTGAAGGTGCAACTAATCTATATTACACAACTGAAAGAGCACAGGATGCAGTTGGTGCTGCTGTTGAAGCGGGTATCCAAACAGGTATCACTGTAAGTTACAATGACGGTGGAAATGCTCTTAACTTTAATGTTGATAGTGCATCACCATATCCATTCACAACAAAGGGATTCAGTATCCCTATCTGATCAACCTGACTCAGGGATAACTAAAAGATTATAGTCCTGATCTGTTCCACCTCCTGCTTTGGTGATGGAATAGGTCTGGGCATTTTCTAACGCTATTTCAGTGGGAACAGATTGTTCATAAGTA
>CEQM01058152.1_pt1 | contig 18007 bp, 11 predicted proteins | sample 531111 | NCBI WGS metagenome assembly CEQM01 (sample SAMEA2621278, study PRJEB7988) | marine metagenome | biome: marine biome (ENVO:00000447); feature: deep chlorophyll maximum layer (ENVO:xxxxxxxx); material: "saline water (ENVO:00002010), including plankton (ENVO:xxxxxxxx)" | depth 120 m
TTCAAACTCTTCATTGCAGGTGAAGAATTGTTTATGGCTTTGGACGCGGAAAGTTGGCTAGAAACAGCCGACGTAGTATTTGGTGAGAAGGGCCTTGGTAGCCCTATTGAGGCTAAATCTATCGATGAAAATGGCGGTGTTGAATTGCATTATGAATCACTACCGTTTTTACCGATTTCATTAGGAATGCTAGCCGGAGCATGGACTAGATGCGAGGGTAGACCTGTCAAGGTTGAATTGATTGATGATGAAGACAAAATAGTCATTCGATTGTTCAGTAGATATGAGTTAGCATAATTAGAAAATCACCCGTAGGGTGGCGATAATTCAATACTCATTTACCGTGAAGGTTTATGACCATAAGGTGACTCGACATACTTGCATCGAAGTGCGGAGCGTATTATTATGTCAATGTCACACAATCAAATGGCCTATGCAGCTATTATCTCAACTCTCATTTTCGGTTCCCTATTCGTAGGTACTACCGGATTCTTTCAAACCAGTGAAGGAGCGGGAGATTACGACTCAGCAGTAGATGATGATTTGATCGGTTCAGGTACCGACCCAACCGCTTCTACCGATTCTGATAATGATGGTTTACCAGACCGTTTAGAAGCCCAATTCGGTACTGATCCAAATGATGAGGATACGGATAAAGACGGTATGTTGGATGGATGGGAAGTTCAAAACGGATTAAATCCTCTCGATAATGGTGAATCTGATGATTCTGAAAATGATCCGACGGATGCAAATTCTGAAGATGCTGAAATTCAAGAAGAGACCGATTCCTGGCCAGATCCAGATGATGGACCTAGTGGTGACCCAGATAGAGATGGTCTGATAAATTCAGTTGAACAAGCCCTAGGAACCGATCCAATGCGTGCTGACACCGATAACGACGGATTGAATGACAAATGGGAATCGCAATATTCGTACGAAGAAATAACTCCTGCAGGCAATGTAACATTATTTGATCCATTATCTGGTAATTGGGGCTGCCTATTGTTAGACGCAGGGACTATTCAAATTATGAGAGATCACTTCGATGGTAATGATGGTCGTCCAGAATGGGAGTCATTAGCGAACCCTTCAGGACAACATTCTTGCGATATGGTTTTGGATACAGATTCTGACGGTTTGGCAAATATTGAAGAAGAAGAATACGGAACTAACCCTACATTGAAGGATTCCGATGGAGATTTACTTGATGATATTGTTGAGATTTCTAATTCGACAGTTGGAATCAATTTCAAGACTGGAAGAGATTGTGGAACAAGTTCGATCTCATCATTGTCCAAGAATGCTCCATTCGGCGAACTAGCAGTAGAAAATGGGCTATCATGGTTCTTAGAAGACATGGATGGCGATGGCTTGTTCAATGGACCATCTGATTGGGATACCGATGGAGATGGAATGCCTGATGGATTTGAATTCTGCTTTTCTCATATTTCCGAGCATCCTCTTACTGGAGGAAGTGTTGCAGTGCAGCAATTGCTTGACCCAGCAAATAATTCTGATGGATATGGGGATTGGGATGAAGATGGAATGAATAATCTTGAAGAATATAAGGTTTCAGAACTCTTCGAACAACCTACATCCCCATGGCATGCAGATACCGATGATGATGGGATGCCAGATGGTTGGGAAGCATCTAATGGGCTAGATCCAAGAAACTCTCTCAATGCAAACGAAGACCCTGACCATGATGGTTATGACAATAATAGCAATGGGAAAGTAGTTTATGATGAATTGGAGAGTATGGCTAGAGTTGCAGCTATTGATGTTGAAATCGATCAATATGTGGGTGCAAATGAGACCGTTGCAAGAGCACAGATTACCCTTTCAGGTGGTAATCAACAAATCGTGCCAATAGTCGCTCCTTCTGCAGGATATGTGTATTCAATAAATGTTGAAGTTAACGATTTAATCGAAAGTCGACTATTTGTTTGGATTGAGATTGTAGAAGAAGATGAAAGGTTCACTAATTTGGAGGAATATAATGCAAGATACGAATGTTCACCAAATTGTAGTAAAAATCCAGATAGTATTGTGACTGGACGTTCAACAGATCCACTTAACCCAGATACCGATGGTGATGGTCTAAAAGATGGCATAGAAGTGATTGGATGGGATATTTTAGTAGTAAATCGTGGAGTTCAACATGTGCGTGTAACCTCCGACCCAGGAATTTGGGATACTGACAATGATGGTCTCTCAGATTTCAAGGAATTTGACGATGTATGTGACACAGGTTCCAATGCTTCTAACGCAGATACCGATGGTGATGGTTTAGGTGATCAAACCGAAGCTTTGAATGGATTTTCATGGTATGGTGAAGATTATTTTACAAGTCCATGTATGTTTGATACAGACAATGACGGATTAGAGGATGGTGAGGAAGTAATTCTTGGACAAGATAATTTCCTTACTCATGCAAATGATCCAGATACAGATGATGATGGATTAATCGATGGTGACGAAGTATTATTTGTACCACGTCCTTTCCAAAACCCGACCAATCCATTGCAAAATGATTCAGATTTAGATGGTATGCTCGACGGCTGGGAGATGCAAGTGGAATCGCTTGAAGACAATTCTAAATCACATAGTTTGTGGGTCGCTACAGATTTATGGCTACCACCTGGTTGTGAATCAATGCTTAATTGTGGATTGGATGAAGGCGGTTATATTTGGAAGAATTGGCTTGGTGGATTTATCCTAGAAAAGAAATATGAAATCCATGAAATGAATTTGACAAATTTCCAAGTTCCTTCAAACCCGTTGTGTGATGGCTGCTATGGACGTTGGGCTCTAGATCCTTCATTCGGCTCACTAAAGGATGATACATATGATGTTGATAATGATACTTTAGCCAATAGTGCAGAAGCACCAGATCGGTGGAATACAAATCCGGTTAACGATGATACAGATGGAGATTTACTTCCTGATGGCTGGGAAGTTGCGTATTCACTGCAAGCTGTAGAAAGAGGTCTTGTGGAAAACCTGACCGCAGAAGCTAACGGCGCACGCGGTGTAATGGACCCGGCCATGAAAGATTCTGACCTAAATGGAGTCGATGATGGCCAAGAAGATCCTGACCGTGATGGATTAAATCGTTCAGGACTTATCAGCAAATATTGTCCATCTTACGATGATCCTACCTCCTCTAATTGTCACATAAATCCTGACACACCTGATGGTAAGCGCTTCTATGATAATCTTGAAAATTATACCAACTATGAAGAATTCATCAATGGTACAAACCCGGTTGCAAATGACACAGATAGTGATGATTGGGATGATGGTCCAGAGGTATATTACCAAGACCATGATGATGATGGTATGGCTACAGGCTGGGAATACTACTTCAATTTCGATCCTTATGATGGTGCTGACAGAACGTTGGATACAGATGGAGATGGTCATTTGAATTATTGTGAATACAAATGGGATACCAATCCGCGTGATATCAATAGTTTCCCTGGACAAGGACAGTTGTGTAACGCGTTTGAGGAGTGAGAGCATTAACCCCAAACGGTGGGATTCGTTGGGTGTATGAGAGATGTCACAGAGCCAAAGAATATATTCGGTTTTGTTTGGATTAATCTTTATTTTATCCTCGTTATCTTTTTCTTCTGCCAATGACGATATTGAACCAGAATTAAATTCGGATTTCCTTCATGGCACTTGGGTTAACGAAACACTACTGATAACCGGTACCACATCATTACCAGCTCAACAGGCTAGTTGGAAATTGTATGATATCACTGATGGAGATAATTCTACTTGGGAATTATTGGATACTGGAGATTACTTCAGCAATGTAACTCCTATGGACCAGGATTTGTGGTCATGGACAATTTCGATAAATGTTTCAGAAATAAATTGCACATGTCGGATTGAAATAAGCCAGCCATATAATTCTGACAGTATTTTTTTGCATAGAGTGGTTTTTATCGGTATTGGGCCGCATAAACCAGTGATTCTACCGCAACATGAAAGCGAGGTAATAGTTGATGAACCTGAAACCATTTCTTTTACTGGAGTACAGGCTGATGGAGATTTAGACCAGTCTTCGATCTTTCTACAATGGTGTAATGCTCCGACTGGTGCTTGTCTCGGTGAGACATTTGATTTAGAAATAAGCCCATTATGGAGTGGTGATACTGGTTCATTTTCAATCGATAGTGTCACTTGTAATCTAACCGATGGTTCTTGGAAATTTAGTTATTATTTACGTGATGAAGCATTACTTGATTCACTTCCAGTCACTTTGACTATACATGTCGATAATACCGACCCAGTGGCCATATTGACCGCTCCACAAACCGCAAATGAATCAGATTCAATACTAGTAGATGGCACTGCTAGTCGTGATGGTGTTTGGGGCAACTCATTGCAAGCCAATTGGTATCTTATTCCACCCAATGGGGAATTACGTGTTGCTGAAAGTGATGAAACGGATGGTCTAATCCTTACATTCACACCTGACCAAGCAGGAAATTGGACCATAAAATTAGACATAACAGATATGGTTGGGCGCAGAAGTAGTACTCAGATGACAATAGGGGTGCAGAATTTAGCACCTACGGCTTCTTTGAAAATTAATGGATTTGATTCAGCTGATACTACAAGTTATGAGTTTATGATTGGTGAAGAAATGAATTTGAATTCTAGTTCTACCGATTGTATTTCAGATATTGGTTCTTTAGAGATTTTATGGGTTATAGATGGAGAATCATATTCTAATTTGTCCAATTTGAATTTGTCGAGTTTTTCTCCCGGTACATATCAAATTGAAATGATAGTTACCGATAATGATGGTATCAGTGATAGTATTTCTTTGAGTATTAAAATTGCACAATCCAATGAGGAAAGCGATAACCAACTAGGTAGGATAACTGCAGTAATAGTAGTGCCAATTATTCCATTATTACTATTTTATTTGTACAAAAGATTCAGTAAATCAGATAATTCTGAAGGGGTAATTCCTAAATGGAACAAATCGATTAAAGTTCAAGAAATCGATGATGTTGACAATGACTCTAAGGCTGGTGATTTATGGGAAAATCATGATATCACAAAAAGGGATGATTGAAGAAGCGGTCTCTCTACGCACAACTGATGTGGGAAGATGCCATGCAGGCAGTAGGTCCGGAACCTGCTGCAATTTCAAAAGAGGAATATCGCTCTAGGCAAGATCGATTATTTTCTCAATTTAGGCCAGATGACCTGTTGATTATCACGAATCCTAAGACCGCAATAAGGTCAGCAGATGTCCATTATCCCTATCGTGCTAGTAGTGATTTGATGTATCTCTGTGGTTGGACTGACCCAGAATCGGTTTTGATTGCAGATTATCAAAATAATGAGTGGGTAGTCACTCTCCTAGTACAACCAAAAGATGTGCTGATGGAATTATGGGAAGGTAGGCGACCTGGTGTTGAAGGAGCGGTAGAAAATTGGGCAATAGACAAAGCCGAATCACATGACGATTTGGAATTGATTATTTCTGAAAAACTCCAAAAAGCATCTAGAGTAATTATCAAATCAGGAGTTGATGAAAAAATTGACTCGTTAGTTACTTCCGCTTTACAGGAAAATTCTCGCAATCGTCAGCGCTACGGTACCGGTCCAATTTCAGTGGAAGATCCTAGCCGCAGAATTGCAGAACTTCGTTTGAGAAAGTCTCCTTCAGAAATATCGTTGATGCGTCACTCTGCAAAAATTGCTGCACAAGCACATGTACAAGCTATGCGCAATACCAAATCTGGTACCGGTGAATGGCAGTTAGAAGGTGTGATTGAAGGTTTCTTCAAATATGCAGGTTCAACCGGTAATGCTTATCCTTGTATTATCGGCAGTGGCGATAATGCTACAATTCTTCATTATACAGTAAATGATGATATCTGTGAGGACGGAGAGGTTGTTTTGATTGATGCTGGATGCGAGTATAATGGATATGCATCAGATATTACTCGTTCTTGGCCTGTAAATGGCAAATTCTCTGAAGCTCAAGCAGAAATCTATGAATTGGTGTTAAAGTCACAAATTGCTGCCATAAAGGAGTGCAAAGTCGGCAATCCCTATGATGCGCCACATAATGCTGCACGTCGAGTTTTGGCAGAGGGTCTAATCGAGTTAGGTGTGATAAAACAGTCACTTGATGATGCATTGTGCCCAGATAAAGGTGAATTAAAGAAATGGTACATGCATAATACCGGTCATTGGCTTGGACTTGATGTACATGATGTAGGGGTTTACCGTCCAAATAACGAATCTAGAGTTTTAGAAGAAGGAATGGTGCTAACTGTAGAACCTGGTCTATACTTTGGTTCATGGAGGCCTGATGTTGATTGTCCTAAGCGCTATGCAGATATCGGTATTAGAATTGAAGACGATGTATTAGTCACTGCCAATGGACCTGATGTATTATCTGGCGATTGCCCGAAAACAATAGTAGATATTGAAGCGGTTGTTGGGACTGTTTGAGGCGGTAATATGGATTGGAGGTCAATCCTCGATAATCTAAAATCTCCAGGAGTGAGACTCTCTCCCGAAGATGCAGTAGTACTCTATCGTGATGCTCCACTTCATTCCATACGTTCGGCAGCATTGATGAAACGTAAACAAATAATACCAAATACAGAAATAACTTATCTGATAGATCGAAATATCAATTATACAAATATCTGTACAATAAACTGCCAATTCTGTTCATTTTACCGTCCACCTGGTCATGAAGAAACCTACACGCAAACCTTTGAGGAAATTAGTCAAAGAGTTTCAGAATTAGAGGCGATTGATGGCGTCAGAATATTGATGCAAGGTGGAGTGAATCCTGATTTAGGCATCGATTACTACACCGGTCTGCTTGGCATGTTGAAAGAAAACCATCCTTCAATAGATTTGGATTGTTTTAGTCCAATTGAAATTGAGGGCATTGCAGACGTCACTGGTTTGACTACTCTAGAGGTGCTGAGTGAACTGAAAAAAGCTGGAATGCATGGTTTGCCAGGTGGTGGTGCAGAGATGCTTGTTGATGAAATCAGAACGGATGTATCGCCCAAAAAAGGTTCACCTTCCAATTGGCTGAAAGTAATGGAAGAGGCACAATCATTAGGTCTGATAACTAGTGCTACAAATGTCATTGGATTTGGCGAAAACTTCGAACAGAGGGTTGAACACATGCGCCGTGTTAGAGAATTGCAAGATAAATCTCTAGAACAATATGGAATTGGTTTTACTTCATTTATTGCATGGCCTGTTCAACTAGAGAACAATACATACGGTAAGAGAAATCGTGGTAGAAACCGAATCGAATTAGGTGCAGGTTCTAGTGAATATTTACGCCATGTAGCAATTTCTAGATTATTTTTTGATAATATTACTCACATTCAGGCGTCATGGCCAACAATGGGATTATCGATTGCTCAGATGGCATTATTGGGAGGAGCAGATGATGCTGGGTCCACAATGATGGAAGAAAATGTAGTATCCGCTTCAGGAACTCATAAGATGCAAGCATCGGAAGAAGAGTTGCAAGATGCTATCATTAGGGCTGGATTTCAACCCCGTAGAAGAAATTCGCGATATGATTTATTAGAAACTCCAAATTATGAAATCGAGAGAGAAAGAATGCCTTCTCCACCACCATCTCAAATTTGATTATACCAAACTAATAAGATATTGGCTCTTATCTCTCTACTTCCACCATTGGTATTTTGTGGCTGGTATTCTTGACCATTGTACAACCCCTTGTAGAGCAAATTGTTAGTAGAGGAATTATCAACCCAATCTGTGATGTCATAAGTCCATTGTTTCACATCTTGGCCAGCGCACCATCCTGCTCTTCCGTATGGCCAAGTGCCATATTGATTTGCAGTGACTCCATTATCTACCAATTCTTCACAACCCTCATTGTTACCTACGATTGGGTGCCATTCATATGTATGATATCCATTGAGGTAGTAGTGGTGTTGATGGTCACAAAACTCTGCACAATTAGCTTGGTCCTGATTAAACCCATGTCCGGTAATTGTAGCAACGATTTTTACTCCATCATATTGAGATAAAGTTGTGAAATTATGTTGTCGCTTGTACAAACTTTCGTTATTGTATTGGCCATTAAATTGTCCGCCATCGAATATTTTTTCGCCACTAAATGACCTTTCACCAACATTCCAATCACTAAATAGTAGTTTGACAGTTAACAGTCCCTTATTGGCTCCTTGATATTTGAATATCCTAGAGTCATTTTCCTGTAGCATGAATAGGTAAGGTGAGATGTCAGTCAGCCATCTTCCTTCTCTGCCATATGTCGTTATCCAACGCATGAATTCAGTCCCACATTTACTACTATTGTCACGATCGCATATCTTGAGATATGAAAGATAGTCCCATTCATGACATCCACCTTCAGAACCGTCACTCTTAGTATAACGGTTCCTTCTATCTTCACAGCCATGTTCATGGAATACCTCAAGGGTATCATATGACTCAATTCCATTTGGCAAACTCATATTTATCGCATCTGTAGTTGTGGTATAGCCGCCTTGCCAGCCTCCTGAATGCCAATATTCGTCCATAACCGTTACAACATGGACTGAAGGGTCGCTTTCTCTTATTTCAGTCATGAATTCGTAGTTGTACATACGTGGTTCATACGCCCAATGGCTGTGATCATTAGAGGAAGTTGTCCAAGCGTATATCGAGCCGGTTTCCCTTGCTCTTTGGAATCGATCTATGCCATATGATAGAGCGCCCCAAGAATTGATTAGGTCTCCTAAGCCACCACCAATTGTAGAAGCATCTTGGTTAATGTAATGTATTCTATCTTGCCATTTCAATTCTTCATCAGGATTCAGAGCATTCATAACAGCAGTTTTTCTTGAAGTAACATCACTATTGTATGAGTTGTCATAAGAACCGTAGAATAGATGTGCATTATCTGGTAATTTTCTAATCAAAGTACCTGGATTGCCAGCCCAGTCTGCATTATTTGTGTTTCCAGAGGAGTCGGTATATTTGAAGAGAAACAAATAGACATCATGGCCATTCCATTCGTTTCTAAACGACCATGTTCCATCTAATGTGGTTAGAGAAAAGTGTGAAACTTTGTCCATACGTCCATTACCGCCTGCTTCTGTAAATGGAATTGGTAATTGGTATACCGCACAACCGTCATTATCAGGAGTCCATTTTTCCATAGTTAGAGGGCAATTGTCGACATTAGAAAATACTCCATCTCCATCAAGGTCTGCACAACCAACCTCATTGACTGGATTACCAATTGGTGTTCCTTGACACTCATCGTCAGAATCCATCACTCCATCTTGATCGGTATCTCTTTCAGTGGCATCACAGCCATTAGAATCAATATCGGTCGCATTCAAAGGACTGCGCGGACATAAATCTAGAGTAACACCCGTTTCATTAACATCATTTACCCCATCAGAATCATCATCATCATCTTCTGACAAGTCATTACATCCATCTCCATCATAGTCTAGAATATGATTACTAATCCAATTTTGAAAACCTTTCCAGCATAAATCATCAATATCATTTATTCCATCATTATCATCATCAGGATCTTCGTACTGGTCATTGCATCCATCACTATCCCAATCAGTGTACAAACTAGATTCCCATCCTAGCATTCCATTTGGGCATTGATCAAGAGTATCGATTATACCATCTCCATCATCATCCTCATCATCATATGAATCATCGCAACCATCAGAATCGTAATCATTTTGCACAGTACTAATCCAACCTATCTCAGAAGAACAACCGTCATCATAATCTGAGATTCCATCATTATCATCATCTAAATCCTCATCAAAATCATGGCAACCATCGGTATCAACATCGGTTAGTTCATTGGATAACCAACCTTCATCCGAACCTATTCCATCTGGGCAAGAATCATCTTCATCAGAGATTCCATCACCGTCCATATCATCACTTCCAGCAAGAATTATTCTCACATATCTACTGTCATTTGCAAGTGTCCAGTATGAACACTCAGCAGTCAAAAAGAACTCTAAGTCTTCTTCGACCATTCCAAGTGAAAGTGTGAATGCACCATTCTCATCTGTCGTGGTTTGGAATCCTAACTCAGTGTATATTCTACATTCTTCATATTCTTTGAATGGACTTTCAGAATAGATGTGTGTAACGTTTCCAGAAATTGAATATGGTCTTTCTGATTCTAATTCGTGAACAGTATCCATAGTAATAAATGCGGTTTCAGTAGGGTTTGAGACTTCAATTATCATTGAAGATTCAATTGAGTTTGGTATGCTTTGAATCTGGTAAGATGGATCGGTATAGGTCAAAGTAGCTGCTATTCGCCAGATTCCAGGCATAGATGGAGTCCAAATTGTAGTGAAATTATAACCGTCACGAATTGAAATATTTTCGACCTCTACCAAATAATTATTTTCATAATAAAACTCAACATAAATTGTGAAAAGTTCGGTAATCAAACCACTATTTTCTATTGTGTTGCTTATGGCGATAAAATGTGTAGAATCAATATCCGCATTCACTTCCCCACTCATCTGCATGGTTCCAATAATCGGCTCAGGTTGCTTTTCTTCATCTTGTTCAGGAATGGTTTCTTCTTCACCGCTAAGTCCTGTACAACCAGATAAAAGCATTACAAATGTGATTGCGAGAGCGTTCAATACCTTACGCTGCATAATTTGCTCACAAGGGTGAAGCACATGAAACCTCTCTTAGAGAGTGAAACTTTCAGTTCTACCATCATTGATTGTGATTTCCTTATTTTCTGTGAATTCATTCTTATGTGAAACTTTCAGTGGTAATACCCAAAGTAAAGGGCCATTTTTCTCCCTTTTTATTCTAACAATTAATTCCCAATGTACTCTGACTAAATCTCCATACATGCAGCCTGGCCATTGCATTTCTGGGGGTTCTAACTTGAATTTACCACCTGATAAATCGAGATTTTCACTTCCACCTTGCTCCATTATCCGCATCGGTCTAAGGAACACTCCGCCTGGAACATCATGCCGATACATAGGTGCATCTTCGCCCATTCCAGTTCCATCATCTAAGCCCTTTTCCCAGTGATGTGGTAATGGTGTTGTGAGACCCGGAGGAGGTTGGCCATCCTCCTTCCTATCCAGTGAAGAAAAGATTCGATGTCTAGCTGGAGGAAGAATTCCTACACGCCAAGTCAATTTGAGATCCTTCCAACCTTCTTGCGGTTCTTCTAACTTTATTTCTCCATGTAAAGGGTCTCCCGATTCACAGGGTTTAACCTTGATAACTGGAGATTTCGGTTCACTGTTCAAGAATGTTTTCTGCCGCTTTAAGTCACCAAAATTTGCTATAACTCTCAAGATGATTGGAGTAAAAATTAACGGAACTACAATTACTGCTAAGAATGGATAATCAAGCATTCCAAGTCTAATTTTTCCGGTACCAAAAACCGGAATTCCCAATCCAGTTTGGATTGGAGCAGTGAATAAATAAAATAGGCACGTCAACAAAACTACCACTGCAAAATTAATTATTTTACGCGCCCTTGCATGGATTGGATGCGGTAGTAAATACCACCCAGTGCGTTGTTTTTCGATGACTAAAGGTATTTTCCCAATATGATTCAAATCAAATTCAACATCACCTTCGACACTTCTTTCAATAAGCCAAGATTCCTCATTTCCAAGTATGAACGGAGGTGCCACAGCACCATCGATTTCAAAACTATTCTCTGCTATTGGCAAAAATTCTGGTAGCAATTTATCGCTTTCAAAGGGGGGATATCTTACGCGATGAGTAACTCTAACCAAATTCACACCTCAGGCCAATATCAGTTTCATACCAGCTTTCAATGCTAGCATTCTAAATTCGGGGACCTTCTTTAACAAAGTAAAACCTAATGCTACAGGGTTTTCAATATCTCCAATCTTATTGATTAAATCTATTACCTCTGGTCGATTGAACATTTCGAAATGTGCATCAAGTTCCTCATCAGAGGGAATAGTTACCAGTAAATCTCGTAATGCTCTGGCTCTCGCTTGCTCTTTGCGCATTACTTTGTATGGCTTACATACTTTGGATAAACTACTTGCAGAAAGGTTGTTGCTAGTAATAGCATTTGTTAGATTTTCAATTATTGATTCAACCTGTCTAAATCCTGGGCCAATACCGCCTCCTGTTGTCGGTTTTGACATTCCTGCAGCATCACCGATTACCATTACTCGATCTTTGAATGGTTTCCTAATTATTCCACATGGAACGGGGCCGCAATAACGAGAGATTTCCTTGACTCCTTCAAATCGTTTTTTCCACTTTGGATGATTGATAAGCGCATTGTAATATTGTTCGACGCTTTTTCCTTCAAGGTCTTCTGAACGAGCCCATAATCCGATTCTATGTGTGCCGTTACCTGAAGGAATAACCCATGCGAACAGACCTGGTGCTACATCCTTTCCAGTATACATTTCCAGCCAATTATCCTCGCCAGTTAATCCTGTAACATCGGTCTGAAAACCTACCATGAATTCCTTTGGCTTACCCATCTTAAATTTCCTACGAGTCCAAGAGTGAGCACCGTCTGCTCCAATCAATAAATCACATTTGATCTCGACTAATTCACCATCACGTTCAACCTTCAAATTGACATGGTCTTTTTCCACCTCAGCATCCTTTGGTTTACTTAGTAGCCAAAGATGTGCTCCGGCTTCCATCGCTTGTTTTACAACACCTTGGTCGAACTTTTTCCTACAAACAACGTGTGTTCTAACAACGCCACTAGTTCCTACGGGTACTCTTATTCCAGATGGTGAATGGATAAGGGCCCCATCGACATTTTGTAAAATGGTATCTTCGAGCCCGACCATCTTCATAGCAGGTGGATTTACCAATCCTGCACATTGAAATGGTCTTCCAATTTCTGAATGCTCTTCGAGCATCAATGTTGAGATTCCTCTAGCGGATAATTCAGTGGCAAGTCTTCCGCCCACAGGCCCGGCTCCCACTATCACTACCTGCCAGTGCATATTGGGTCCTCTAGCCGAATGGTTGTCAAGGTTGTGCCTATTTATTTCTTAGAAAAGCGATATCCAATGGATTCGTTACCTTTTATGTACAAAGTTGCAGTGAACGGTTTACCTGATTTTCTAGCTGTAAAATCTTCAAAAGGTCCTACTTTTTTCTTTTCTACTAATTCTTTTGCTTCTTCTCTAGTTATTGTTCTCTTGCTCATTTCTCTAGCAAATTGAATCTTACAACCCTTGTCATTTTTTTCTGAAACATAGTGCGTCGGTGTCTCAATAACTCCAACTTGGTGTTTTGCACACATCCCCACAATTCCCTCTTGTACTTCGAATCTTTTCATATCGGCAGGTGGCTCTCTTGGTGGAAACTCGAATCCTACTTTGTTTGCTTCAACCACTAAATATGCAGGGAATGGTTTTCCTCTCTTCGATGTAAAGTCATCGAAAAGATCTGATTTTCCTTCAACTAATAATTTCTTGGCTTCTTCTGGAGAAATTTCACGTTTACAAATGATTTTTCCAACACCTCGGAACTTGCATTCCTCACTATCACAAGAATAATTCTTCTCACCGATACGAATTTTCCCATGTGAACACTTTGGACAAGGACATAATTCTTCATCGGACGAAGATGCTGTTTCTGCTGTAGCACCAGCAACCAAAACCTTGCCATCTTTGATACTGACCGTATTTGTGTAGTGCTCTAAATTACGATTGAAAAATCCATGTAAGTTTTGTATTTCCTTGTCCTCAATTAGACGTTTTGCAGTTACTCTGTCAAACCATCTACCGCTCGCATTTTTCCAGAAAATGAAATCGCAACCCTTGTCTCTCCCTTCGTTTGCTCTACATTTGTATGACATAATCGTTTCATCTATTTTCGATTCGCACACAGGGCAACCACCGATAGATTCTTCATCAGAAAAAAGTTCTGATCGATCATGTTCACGGATACCATCTACTAATTCTTGTACGAGTTTTGAAATATTTTCCATATACTCTTCACGCTTGAATTTACCACTTTGGACAGAAGAAAGTTTTGATTCCATATCTCCTGTCAACTCTGCAGAAGTTATCCATTCGATAGGGATTCTTCTAAGAACTTCAATCAATTTGATTCCATGAGGGGTTGCCCTTATGCTACCGCCTCTATTCCTCTCAACAAATTCACGTGAGATAAGTTTCTCAATAGTATCTGCCCTAGTCGCTGGTGTTCCAAGACCTTTGTTTTTCATCGCTGCAGCAAGTTCTTCATCATCGATTTTCTTACCTGCGTGCTCCATTAGTCTTAACAAACCAGCTTCTTTTAATCTTCCAATAGGCTTGGTCATCTCTTCATCGAACTTATGTGAATCTGCTACTGCTGTGCAAGGATTACTTGGAAGTGAATTCCAATTTTCGGGTAAATTAGAATTCTTTGTTCGCACTGCTCGCCAACCCATGACGTCAATTTTTTCGCCTTCCTTGAAGAATGATTGACCGCCCTTTGTAGCGATTCGTTTCTCAACAATCCAAGTTGCAGCAGGATGAAATGATGCTAAAAACTGTCGACAAATCAAATCATAGAGTTTAATTGCATCAGCACTTAAATTTTCATTTGGCAGCGTTCCTGTTGGTATTATCGCAAAGTGATCTGAAACCTTTGAATTATCAAAATTACGAGACGAATTAGATAATCCATTATCGATTAAACGTTGAGAATGCTCATTCAGAGAATCTTGAGCACCTAATTTTCTGATAGTGTTTGAGATCTCCTCCATCATATCCTCGGGTAAATGCCTGGAGTCGGTTCTCGGATATGTGGTTAATTTGTGAGTTGCGTATAACTCCTGAGCAATTCCAAGAGTTCTTTTTGCCGACCAAGACCACATTCGATTTGCTTCGGACTGTATCGAGGTTAAATCAAAGTTTAGAGGAGGTTTCTCAGTTTTCTTTCTTTCAGTTTGTTTAACTTCAAAATCACCTTCTGCTGCAAGTACATCTTCGATTAACTTCTTTTCGGCTTCATCGGTAATTCTGTGTGCTTTGTGTTCAGGGCGGTCCGGGTCATCCTTATGCCCATCTCTTTCCCATCTAGCATTCCACTTGGCATCACCGGCACTAAATTCCGCATTTAATTGCCAAAATGGTTTTGCGATATGTGATAAAATTTCTATCTCTTGGTCAACAATCATAGCTAAAGTTGCAGTTTGTACTCTTCCCAAAGACAAGGATTTCTTATCATTTCTACTAGTTCGCAAAAATGTAGCTGCAATTCTAGAACCATTCATTCCAATTATCCAATCAGCCTCCGCTCTAGAAACAGCAGCGTCGCGTAAATTTTCATAATCACTAGATGGTTTTCGATCATCCCATGCTTGTTTAATGGCATTATTTGTCATTGATTGTAACCACATTCTAGACATTGGGGCCTTTACTTTTGCAAATTCAACTATTCTTCTGAAAATCAATTCACCTTCCCTTGCTGCATCACAAGCATTTACAACTTCAGTGCAGTTTTTTGCGGTAATCAGTTTCTTAATCGCAGTCAATTGTTTTTTGTTTGAATTTCTGCCTGAAACTGGCTTCAATTCGAAATTTTCTGGGATGAATGGCAAACGGTCGATTGTGCCGCGCCAATTTTTGAAAGCAGCATCATAATCATCATGGGTTTTCAATTCTAGCAAATGTCCTACTGCCCATGTGACGATAACATCATCACTTTCCCAGTGAGTATCAGTTTTGGACTTCACTCCCAAAACACTGGCAATATCATTGGCAACACTTGGTTTCTCAGCGATAATTACGACTGCCATGTTTCGGGGGGGGAAAACCGACGATACTTAAGCCTCGCTAAATGTGGTTTTTCAGCAGGTACTATAGTACCTGTAAAAATCGTGACATATTTTTGTCAAGAAAAAGAACTTCTCCGAAATCCTTCATTCCACTCTTCTTCAGCTTCAGGACCAGCACAACCAACACAACCTGGATATCCAGCCTCTAATAACTCAACACATACTTCTACAAAATCATCCCATACTTCGCCAGGAACCCAGCAAATTTCTTCACTCGGTTCTGTCCCATTTAGTTGTATTAGGCCTTCGACAAAATTGTAATCTCTTTCAGTGACCACAATAGTTGGTAGCGATAATCGCGAAGGAATGTTGTCTGCTATATTTTGAACAAGATGTAATGCAGAAGTCTTGTTTTCATGTCTAACGTGAAGGACTAAATCCTCGTTTCGCAAGAATCTCCTACTGGCTTCCCGCAAGGAAGACCAACGCACATCACCTATGTCCACGTTGCATGCCACTAGAGGGCAAGCCTTGAAGGATACCCCACCCAGCCCCAATACAATGGGACTTGGTCACATGCTGCTGGCAAGGCCGATTATGGCCTTGATGGATAGTGAGAAGGCTCACGGCCGTGCCATTACTCTTTTGAAAATCGTTAGTACAATTGCATTTGGTAGACTATTACTTCGTGTTTTGTATTATCCAAAAAAAGTAAAATCCAAAAATTTTGGACTTGATTTTTCAAATCCATTAGGACTTGCAGCAGGTATGGATAAGAAGGCTGAAGCAATGATAGGTTGGGAAAATATGGGTTTCGGATTTATTGAAGTCGGAGGTGTTACGATGGAAGAACAGTCTGGTAATCCAAAGCCAAGAATGTTTAGATCTTCCAAACACAGGGCCTTAATTAATCGAATGGGTTTCAATAATTTAGGTTCTAAAAAAATGGCTCAACGATTAAGCCAATCTAAGAAACCAAGCATTCCAGTCTTGCTTAATATTGGAAAAAGTAAGACTACTGATTTAGAACTTGCACATGAAGACTATGCCACTACTGTCAAGTTATGTTCGCCATATGTAGATGGTTTTGTGATCAACGTTTCCTCGCCAAACACTCCTAATTTGAGAGAATTACAAAACGATGAGCATCTAGAAAAAATCATACAATCAGTACAAGAGTTTTCACAGGAAAAACCAGTATTGGTAAAAATTGCCCCCGACTTAGAGAACCAACAGATTCGTCAAATTGTCGATACTGCAATGGCCAACAAATGTGCAGGAATTATTGCGACCAATACTACTGTTGAGCGACCAAATCAAGATGGGATAATGTCGGAGAATGGAGGTCTTTCTGGTAATCCTCTCCGCTCTCGGTCAACAGAAGTGGTTAGATTGATTGCAGACCATACCAATGGTGAATGGCCTATTATTGGAGTTGGTGGAATCTCTAATGCAGATGATGCTTGGGAGAAAATAACCAATGGAGCATCACTGGTTCAATTGTATAGTGCTTTAGTTTTCCAAGGTGGAGGTGTGGTCAAGCAGATTGTCAATGGACTTGACAAGAAATTAAAATCTGCTGGCTTGACATCTTTGGATGAAGCAGTAGGTCTTGCGAGGAGGGTTTGAAATTCTTACCAGAAAAGGTCGAATGCTAATTATTGGAGCAGTCATAACTCTTTCATTGGCTGCTACTTTGGTCATGGATGCGCCTGAGGCTACGAGAACGGTCGAAGAGGTCCTAGATGACCCAGAAAGCCTTGAAGGGCGTGAAATCGCTATCAGAGGCGAAGTTGTCGATGGTTCCATAGTAAACTCAAGCTTTACTTTTCTAATACATGGTGAATCTCAAGAATTAAGAATTGATTTCACCAATGCTGTTGTCTCTAATGGATTAGATGATAATCGTACAATCTATGCAGAGGGTGTGTTGAATAAAATCGATGGCGAATGGGTATTTGAGGCCAATGTAATCAAGACTAGTTGCCCTTCCAAGTATGAAGAAGAGCCAGAATAATTGATTCGGTGCATTCAAAACACACAGGCCCTACCGGCTGTCGGGATAGGAGGGGAGTTTGCGTGCCCTCTACCGCAAATCGCAAATGGCGGTCCGAAAACCAAGGGGCGGCTCAGCCGGTCCATGAGTTCCCACAGGCGGACGTCGATGTCTCGCCCCCACGTGACCCGGGTGTCATGAAC
>CEQM01035652.1_pt1 | contig 17998 bp, 16 predicted proteins | sample 531111 | NCBI WGS metagenome assembly CEQM01 (sample SAMEA2621278, study PRJEB7988) | marine metagenome | biome: marine biome (ENVO:00000447); feature: deep chlorophyll maximum layer (ENVO:xxxxxxxx); material: "saline water (ENVO:00002010), including plankton (ENVO:xxxxxxxx)" | depth 120 m
CACTTGTTTATGCGAGCGTTTCTGCATACGGTCCAGATGGTCCTGATGCGAACTTGAAAGGTACTGATTCTGTTGGGCAAGCACTTGCTGGTGTTACTGAAGCTTTTTCTATACCTGGCCAACAAATGAGAACTGGAGTGGTTTCCATTGCGGATGAAACATGTGCAATAGTTACCTTTGGTGGTGCACTTGCTGCACTTATACATGCACGAGCTACAGGTCAAGGTCAGAAAATCGAGACTTCATTAATTGGAAGTGCTTTCCGATTAATGGGATGGACAATGGCAACAGCAATGTGGAGAAATGAGCCCCCTATTACAGGAGCAAGAATAAATGGAAGTAGAGAACGTGCTGGGATTGCTGCATGTTTTAATGATGCTGATGGGAAACCATTAGCAATACAACTCGGTGCTAACGATTGGATTCCAGCTCTAAAACTTTTAGGCTTTCATGAAACTATGGAAAAAAACGGACTAGCTGATCTTGGAATATCATTTGAATCTGATGAAAAGAAAAACAAGATACTGGATCAATTATCAGAATTGTTTGCAACTAACAAACGAGATCATTGGGTAAGATTATTAAGAGAAGCTGACATGGTAGCAGCACCAGTTAACAGCATGTTAGAAGCATCTGAAGATCCTAACATGATAGCTAACGGTTATGTACAAACGATGTCATATCCAAATGGAGAGACGCTGAAAATTCATGGAACACCATGGAAACTTTCGGAAACACCAAGTAAACCTGGTATAGCACCAGATCTAGGTGCTCATAACAAAGAAATACTTAATTCATTAGGCTATGATGATAAAGCTATAGAAAATCTCAAAGAAATTAAGGCTATTTAGTAATTATTTATGATTGTTGTTAGTATGTTTTTTCCAAACACAAATCAAACAGATTTTGATAATATTTATTATGCTGATAGTCATTATAAAAATTTAAAAAATCTTTTAAATCCTTTAGGGTTAGTTGGAATTGAAATGCAATCAGGAATATCAGATACTAACCCGGAAACACCGCCGAAATATCATGCTATTACTAATTTCAAATTTGAATCTATTGAAAATGTTCATAATGCTTTCATACAAACGGCTAAAGCAATTATTATAGATAGTGCGAATTTTACAAATACTAAACCTCTTTTTCAAATATCAGAAATTATAGTATAACTCTCCCATTTCGGAGTTTAATTATATCTGTTTCTAAATAACCTAATTCACGTAAAACTGTATCTGTATCTTCTCCTAGTTGTGGGGCAGCTTTGCTGGTTTGTAAATGCTTATTATCTATTATCGCAGGGTGTACTGATTGTTTGATTTCCCCATAGGTTGGTGACATTACGGAAATTTGCATTGAATGGTCAGCTAAAAATTGATTTTCCATTAATTGTTTTGTGGTGCTAATTTTTTCGCAAAAACCATCATATTTTCGTACTAATTCTATAACCTTATTTGATTCAATGGTCGATAAATGCTTGATAAAATCTTCTTGTGATGATGAGTTAGTGGAGCTTTTGATTAGGTTGAAATTTTCTTGATTTAAAGCATCTAAATATATCCATGAATCACTACATTGGTATAAATGTTTATATTCATTAATTCCTAAATTATCATGTGTTGATTCCAATTCCCAGGGTTTATTGTCAATAAAGAAAAATTCTGCTGCTTGTACTGCCATAATTGTATTCATTAAACATGTCTCAACATTATGTGGTTTACCAGTTTTACTTCTATCGAATAAACCTAAGCATACCGACCATGCCCCAAGTAAGGCCGCTGTGTAATCAGATAGAGCAACACGCATAAATGCTGGTCTATCTTCATTTTCAGATTGATAGACCATACTGCCACTCATTGCTTGAAATAATGGGTCAAATCCTGGAGTTTTGTTATAGGGGCCAGTGGTTCCATATGCATTAATTGTGCAATATGTAATAGTTTTGTTGTATTTAAGTATACTTTCATAATCTACACTTAATTTTTCTGCTACTCCATAACGGTAATTTTGAACAACACAGTCACTAATTTTAGAAATTTCATAAATAATGTCTTTTCCCTCTTGATGTTGTAAATTTACTGCTATTCCTCGTTTACTTCTATTCCATGTCTCAAAGCCTGCAAGTGCTCTAAACCCATCTCCGTCAAAGGATTCAACCTTGATAACATCTGCGCCTAAGTCGGCAAGTAATCCAGAACAGTATGCTCCTGCAATATATCCAGCTAGATCAAGTACCCTGAAGGATTGTAATAATTTATTATTCATTGTTTCCATAACATATATCTGTATCTATAAAACGAGTTATTTCTTGTTGTGTATATCCAATTTCAGTTAATATATTGTAATTATCATAACCTGTAGGTTTAACTAAAGGATTTATTTCAGTTTTGGCTCCATCAAAATATACTATGTTGGATATCTGTTTGGTATTTCCTATATTATTATTTTTGACCGATTCAATTGTTTTATTATGTGACATTTGTTCATGAGTGATATATTCACTTTTTGTCCCTACTTTGGCAAATGGTATATCTGTTAATTTCATAAATTGTTCCCAATACTCTAATGTCTTTTCCTTGAATATAGGTTCAAATATTTCTGCAAGTTCTAGATGATATTCACTGGGAATTCCCCAAGGAGCGTCAATAAATCTTTCATCAATAACAAGTTCTTCAAGTTCTAATCCCATACATAATTTATTCCAAAATGATGGGTTACCACCAGCAAGAAAAAACCAACCATCTTTGGCCTTAAATAATCTATATATAGGAACTCCAGCTCTTATTCCGTCACGTATTATTGGTTTTCTTGTTGGTAGGTTCATACCTGTCATAAATTGAGCACTTTGCATAACCATAGCACTATGGGATAATGAAATTTCAATTTTTTTACCTTCATTATATAGTTCTTTCCATAAAAGAGCTGCAGTTATATGATAACTACAATTAAATGCAGCACCATAAGCAGCAGTAGGCACTCGTACAAATTCCGGTATTCCATCATCTCCTTGATCGCCCATTAGTCCAAAAGCAGCTCCAACTGAATATTCATTACCATGTCTTTCTTTGTAAGGGCCTGTTGAAGAGAAAGGAGGAATGATGGTATATATTATATTTTCTTTAAGATTCCGTATTGATTCATAATCGAATTCATTTTTTGAAAGTTCTGATTCAATACCATCAAGGATAATTACATCAGAAAGGTTAATAAGTTCAGATAAAATAGATTTGGAATCTGGTTTTTCAAGATTCAGGCAAAATTGTTCTTTCCCACGGTTCCATAATTGATAACGCACATCATTTCTTGCTTCTGGATATTGTTCAAATTCAAGTTTAATAACTCTAGCGCCCATATTTTGAAGCAACATAGAACAATATGGTCCAGCAATACCCTTTGAAGCATCTAAAATAACGATGTCATTTAGTACATTGATCACGTAATCCCCTTTAATAGAGATTTATAGTATTTGTTATTGGTATAATATATTGGTAATTTAAATGAATAATGAATAACTATAAATAGTATTTAACTGCAATACAATAACAATTCGAATAATAATCATGACAGATGAGAGTATAAATAAACAAATAGATTCATTACGATCATTGATTGAATTTTATAATATTCAATACTATCAATTAAATGATTCTGAAATTTCTGACTCTGAATACGACAAATTATTTAATGAACTAAAAACACTCGAAGACTTACACCCCCATTTAGTGTCTCCCCAATCTCCAACTCAGAAAGTCGGTAGTCCTCCTTTAGATCAGTTTGCTAAAGTTAATCATAAATCTCCGATGTTAAGTTTAGGAAATGTTTTTGATAATGAACAATTGGAGGCATGGTATTCCCGTATAAGTCGATTGTTAGATGATGATTCATTTGAAATGCAATGTGAATTGAAATTTGATGGTCTTGCAGTTTCAATAATATATGAAAATGGTTCATTAACTACTGGATCTACAAGAGGTAATGGTATTATTGGTGAGAATATAACTAATAATATAAAAACTCTGAAAAATGTACCGCACAATATTAAATCTAGTAATAATTCTCTGATTGATATTCGAGGAGAAGTTTATTGCCCTTTAGATCAATTCCATTCTTTTAATAAACAAAGAGAATTACAAGGATTACAACCTTATTCAAATCCCAGGAATACAGCCTCAGGATCTCTAAGACAGTTGGATCCGGAAATAACTGCAAAGCGCCCACTAGATATTTTTATCTATGGTATCGGCACTACTATTGGAATTCATGAATATGAAACTCATAGCGAAACACAAGATTGGTTAAAATCTCAAGGATTTAATATTAATGAACATCAAAAAATTATAAACTCAGTCGTAGAAATTGCTGATTATTATGCTTATTGGACAGAAATGCGAAATTCACTTAACTACGATACGGACGGTATAGTAATCAAGGTAGATTCCTACCAAAAACAAAATGTATTAGGAGCTGTTGCAAGAGAACCACGTTGGGCAATAGCTTACAAATACCCAGCAAAGACAGAAATAACAAAATTAATTCAAATTGGCATAAATGTAGGACGAACCGGTAGTTTAAACCCTTTTGCAGAATTAGATCCTATAGCAATTGGTGGAGTAACTGTTAAGAATGCAACATTGCATAATTATGAAGATATTCAAAAAAAAGATATTCGTGTTAATGACTTTGTATATATACGTCGTTCAGGTGATGTCATACCTCAAATATTAGGTCCTGTTTTAGAAAAAAGGACAGGAAATGAACAAGTCTTTACAATGCCTACTGAATGTCCTTCATGTAACTCCCAAATATATAAATACTCGGATGATGTTAATTATTACTGTATCAATTCAGAATGCCCTGATCAATTTGAAAATCATTTAATCCATTTCGTAAGTAAAAATTGTATGGATATTAGAGGACTAGGTGAAGAAACCATACGATCCTTAATAAATTCAAAATTGTTAAATACTCCTGCTGATTTATATGAACTAACTTTTGATCAAATAATATCTCTTGAAGGATTCAAGCAACTTTCAACAAATAATTTAATTTCATCTATTCAAGAGTCTAAACAAAGACCTCTTTATAGCTTAATATCAGCGTTAGGTATTAAATTTGTGGGCTCTGAAGTGTCAAATCTTTTATCTCGTAATATTAATAATATATTTGATCTTTTTGAAATGAATGAATCAAAACTTACTGCCTTTCCGGGCATCGGTGAAAAAATTGCATTGAGCATTTGTAGTTATTTTTCTAATGATAATAATATATACCAAATAACTCGGTTTAGAGACCTAGGTGTTAATATATATTCAAATAATACAATTGAAAATCAATCAAATATACTCTTGGGATTAACTTTTGTAATTACTGGACGATTAGAAAATCATACCAGATCTGAATTTGAGTCAATAATAAATAGTAATGGTGGGAAAATAACTAGCAATGTCTCAAATGTTACAAATTTTTTAATTGCAGGAGCAGATCCTGGTTCTAAATTTACTAAAGCAAAAGAATTAAATGTTAACATTATTACCGAACAAGAATTATTAGAGATGCTTTAATATGTTTTTTAATAAATTATTTCGTAAAAAACCCTTAAATACCGAAAATAATAAATTACTTATTGTTGGTTTAGGTAATCCTAGTAACAAATACAATCACACACGTCATAATATAGGATTCGATGTTATTGATAAATTATCAAACGAATTTGAACTAAATCTTAAAAAGAATTCTAATTCAGCTCAATGGAATTCATTTCATTTCCAAGGAACAGAAATATATTTAATCAAACCTACAACCTTTATGAACAATAGTGGTAAATCATTAAAACAATTTCATTCAAAATTAGGAAAAAACATCGAATTTCTGATTATATATGATGATTTGGACTTACCAGTTGGTAAAATACGACTTAGAAAAAATGGCAGTGCTGGAGGTCATAATGGGATTAAATCAATTATTAATGAACTTGGCACTAATGAATTTGAAAGAATACGTATTGGAATTAGTCAAGATCGAAATGAAAATACTATTAACTATGTATTAGGTAAATTTAGAACTGAAGAGCAAGAAATAATTGATGAAGTAATTAATTCAATACCACGAGTAATTTACAGTATCATATCAAATGGCTTTGATGTAGCAATGAATGAGTATAATGGATATTCAATTAAAACATAATTTTATAATACCAGCTTTACTATTTCTCATATCTTGTAATACAGCTGAAATAAACATTTCCGAAGATAATAATCTCTTTAATCCTATACCTACCCAAACTATTCAAAAAAACCTGAATACTGAAAATATTTTAAAAAATGACAATTCTATTCCCTCCTCTACACTTAGTATTATTTCTACTCCTTCCCCTATATCAAATATTGTTTCTATTCCAACTATTGAATCAGTAGATATAACTAGACCTGTTGAAGAATATCCCTTACTGGTTCAATCCTGGGGTGTCCCAGAGTATTTTATAAATAAAGAAACTATATCGATTAATAATATAACTAAAATCGAACCGAGTAGGTTAGATTTATATAATTTAGTTAATAGATTAAACAATATTGAAATCCAACGTCCAGGTTCGGAATTTTTGATTCCAAACAAAAAATGTGAGATTGAAGAAAACGAAAAGTTTTTAGTTATCGATATTAATGAATATATAGTGCGACCAATAATTGCAAAACAAGTTATCACTAATGATATGAAAGATAGTCGTTATTGTTGGTATATTGAAAATCAATATATTAAACATGTAAATACAGAATTATTAGAACTATGGATTCAGAAATTTAATACAGAAATACATCCAATTATATCTAATGTTTTCTACAATACAGACATCAATCCATATACCTATGTAGTCATAACAAATTTAAATCCAGGAATAGCTGGTTATTACTCTGACTCTAATAACTACCCAATTAATGTACATTACGGAAGTAATGAAGTCGATGTTATTTTCATTGACATTGATCAAATCAAAAATGGAGAACAATCTTTTTTATCTACGCTTACTCATGAACTTACACATTTGTACCAATCCCAAATTAGCTCCTATTCTAATTCATGGATTAAAGAAGGCACGGCTGAATTAATTACAAATTCTGTAGGTTTACAAAGGCCATTAGATTCGAATATTTTTTCTAAACCAATATCATTGTCAAATCTTAATAATCCAAATTTGCAACAATATGGTTATTTCACTTTCTTTTTTTTATACCTTCAGGACAGATTTAATCCGTTAAACTTATATGAATTATTACAGTACGAAAACAAATCTATCGAAGGAATTATTGATTATTTAAAAACGAATCATAATTATCAGAATCATAGCAAAGATTTATTAAATGAATGGGGATTAGAAGTGTTAAATTGTATTATAGAAAATTGTTCATTTTATGATGATTTTATTAACACCACTCCTGTAATTGAAATTAATGACTCTAAAACAATAAAAATGTTGCCCTTGTCATTACAATTTTATAAAATCCTAGATTCACAGAACACTTCCATACAAATAAGTACTGAAATACTGAATGAAAATAATGATATATGGTGGAGTGGTAACGGGGATCTTATTGATAATATGATAACTTTTGAGTTCGAAATTAAAGATCTGGACAACTATTCTTTGTATTTTGATACCTATTTTGATATTGAAGGTCAATTTGATCTTGTTTATCTTGAAATATCTAAAGATGGAGGATCTTCATGGGAAATATTATCTACGTCTGCAATGAATTCTCAAAGTTCTAGTTTTTATGCTTTGGGCCCTCATTATACAAATAAAATAGAAGATTGGATTAATGAAGAAATATTAATTGGTAATTTGAATATTACCGATAAACTTCTTGTAAGGTTTGAATATATTACAGATGATTCGGTTAATAATAAAGGTTTCTATATAAAAAATATTACATTAATTAGTAAAGAATCAAATATTATCAATCCTAATAAAATATACCTTGAAGGCTTTAAAAATCATAGCGATATAATTCTCCCGTCGTGTATGTTAAATGTTATTCACAATACTGATGAAAAAGGAATGATTGTAAAAGACAAGATATTTATAGATTCCAGTGAGATGATAAATTATGATTTTAGTAAAGATGAACAAGTATATATAATGCTACAATGCAATGATTTTGAAGGGGAATATTCCACTAGCATTAATCTAGAATATACGGTATAAATTTACTTACAAGTTTCTATAATTATTTTAAAGGAGAACTACGTGAAATTCGATGTTATGGTATTACCTGGCGACGGAATTGGCCCAGAAGTCGTCGAGCAAGGTGTCAAATTACTTAATGCAATATCAAAGAAATCTGGTCATACATTTAACTTTGAACAAGATATAATCGGGGGTGCTGCAATCGATAGTTATGGTGTGGCACTAAAAGCAGAAACCGCAGAAAAAAGTAGCAAAGCTGACGCTATCTTATTTGGAGCGGTAGGTGGACCCAAATGGGACGATCCCACTGCTAAAGTACGACCAGAAGATGGTCTTTTAGCAATTAGAAAGGCCCTTGGGGTTTACGCAAATATAAGACCCGTTAAATCATACTCTTTTTTGAAAGATTCCATTCCTTTAAAATCAGAACTTGTCGATGATATAGATTTAATCATGATTCGTGAACTTACAGGTGGTCTTTATTTTGGTAAACCAAAAAAACAATGGACCAACTCCAGGGGAAGAGTTGCAGTAGATACACTGAAATATACTGAAAAAGAAATTACTCGTATATTACGAGTTGGTTTTGAATTAGCTAGAGGTCGAAATAAAAAATTAACATCTGTAGATAAAGCCAATGTTTTAGAAAGTTCTAGGCTATGGCGGCAAATAGCCATTGAACTTAGCGCAGAATATCCAGACGTTAAATTAGAGCATCAATTAGTTGATAGTTGTACTATGCAATTAATTCAAAACCCACGTCAATTTGATGTTATGGTAATGGAAAATACATTTGGTGACATTTTATCAGATGAAGGTTCTGTTTTGGCAGGTTCGCTAGGTATGTTACCCTCGGCAAGCTTGTCAGGTATACCATCAGCAGATGGATCTATTAAGGCAAAAGGGCTATACGAACCAATACATGGAACAGCGCCAGATATTGCCGGTCAGGGAAAAGCTAATCCAATTGCGACAATTTTAAGTGTTGCTTTATTGTTAAGATATTCTTTAGGTCTTCCAGAAGAGGCTAAGGAAATTGAAGCTGCAGTCGATACCGTATTAGCACAGGGCTATAGGACTGCAGATATAGGCAAAGAAGAGGAACAAATTGTTACCACTGAAGAATTGGCTAATAAAATAATTGAATTAGCAACTAACTATTAACTATTTCAACTTCTAATATTTCACCATCATTTATTTCAAATGCTCTAGCATATGGTTTGTTTAGATCTTGTAATGTAACAAGAAAGTAATAAACATTGGGCCATACGGATGTGCCGTCGGGCCAAGTAGCTATTCGTACATCAGTGGCAGATGGATAAGCTTCTGAATGGGTATGGGAATGGTAAATCGCATATAATTTACCTCCATCACTCTCAATTTCGGTTAAAGTGTCTAATAACTCTTTTGGATCCATTCTGTATCGATATGGACTTTTATCAATATTAGACATTTTAAAAACATTTTGCGCTTGATTAGAGTTGATTCCGATTAATCCACAGCATTCGTTGGGGTTTTCCTCTATAGAATGGTTGATCATTTCATTTATAATTTCAATTTGAACTTGTATTTTTTTCATTTTAACCCACGATTATCTTTGAAGATTTATTATCGTTATCTATTACTTCACCAATTATTTTAGCGTCTATGTTATTTTTTATCATTTCTGAAATTAGTTGTTCTGCTCTATTAGATGAAACGCTGATAAGTAAACCACCAGAAGTTTGGGCATCATATAATAGAATTTGTTCATCATTATATATAGAATCATCAAAGGTTATATGTTCTTCGAGTGATTGCTTATTACTTAATGTTCCACCAGGAGTATTTTCTTGAACTAACTGAATTGTACCTTTAATTATAGGGATAGAATTATATATAAGCTTAGCAGATTTATTACTTGCTTTTAGCATATTATATAGATGACCTAACAAACCAAAACCAGTTATGTCAGTTGCGCTATTGACTCCTATTGTTGTCATAGCTATGGAAGCATCTCTATTAAGGGTATTCATTACATTAATAGCATTTAGGATAATTGCACTATCGTTTTTTAGTTTTCCATTCTTCATTGAAGTTGTAATAATTCCTGTGCCAAGGGGTTTAGTTAGAATTAATTTATCACCAGACATAGCATTATTATTTGTGATTTCATAACCAGGTTTGATAATACCAGTAACTTCTAAACCATATTTTGGCTCAGGATCATCTATAGTATGACCTCCTGCAATCACCACATCGGCTTCTTTGGCTTTTTCATATCCACCAAGAAGAATTTTGCCAATAATATCTTTAGACATTGTTTTAGGGAAACAGGCAATATTTAAACCAACAAGTGGCGTGGCACCCATACTATAGATATCGCTTAATGCATTTGTTACTGCTATTGAACCAAAATAGTATGGGTCGTCGACTATTGGAGGGAAAAAATCCAAAGATTTAACTATAGCTGTTTGATCTGTTAATTTATAAACAGCAGCATCATCGTTATTTTCCATTCCCACTAGTAGTGATGAATGTTTAGGTTGTGGTATATGAAGCAAAACTTGCTCCAAGTCGCTTGGACTAAATTTTGCAGCTCAACCGGCGCAATGAGACATATGCGTCAATTTTGCCGAATCATCATATTTCATATATTCAATTCCTTATAAAAATGAATGTTTCATAAATAAGTCTAGTATATACTAAGAATACTAGAAAATTATATTTGTATAAAGTGTTTTATTGTTATGGCAAATAGATTAGCAAATCAAACAAGTCCCTATTTATTACAACATTCTGAAAACCCTGTTGATTGGTATCCATGGGGAGAAGAATCTTTAGAAGCATCAAAACTCCAGAATAAGCCAATATTACTAAGTATTGGCTATTCTTCATGTCATTGGTGCCACGTAATGGAAAAAGAAAGTTTTGAGGATGTGGAAACTGCCGAATTGATGAATAAATATTTTATTAATATTAAGGTAGATCGTGAAGAACGCCCTGATATAGACAGTATATATATGCAAGCTGTTTTAGCACAAAATGGCCATGGCGGATGGCCAATGACAGTTTTTTTGACACCAGAAAAAAAACCTTTCTTTTCTGGTACGTATTTCCCACCTGAACCTCGCCATGGGATGCCGAGTTTTAAGCAAGTCTTAGTAGCTATGAGTAATGCCTATTACAATAAATATGATGAAATAGCTCCTTTGGCAGATAAAATAACCACTCATATAAGTTTTGAAAGTGACAATGTGGAATTAAATTCTATAGATAGTCAAAATATAGTTGATTCATCTTTGCTTCAACTCAGCAATCAATATGACAAAAATTATGGCGGTTTTGGATCGGCCCCTAAATTTCCTCAACCAACTATTTTGAATTATTTGCTAGAAATATTTTATTCCACCAAAAACCATGATTGTCTAGATATGGTTTTACAAACATTAAACGGTATGGCTTGTGGTGGAATTTATGATCAAATTGGAGGTGGATTTCATAGATACTCCACTGACGAATTTTGGCTTGTACCTCATTTTGAAAAAATGTTATATGACAATGCTTTAATATCTTCAGTATATATAGACGCCTATAAAATCACAAAGAATACACAGTATCTAAGAATTGTGAAAGAAACCCTGGATTATATAATATTAGAGATGACAGGTAATTCATGTGAATTTTATTCTAGCCAAGATGCGGATTCTGAAGGTATCGAGGGCAAATATTTTACTTGGCAATTAGATGAAATAGAAAAGATATTAGGGAGAGACAATAGTAAAATATTTTGCGAATATTATGGAGTGCAAAAAAATGGAAACTTCGAAGGTACCAATATTTTACATATACAACATGATCATTCATTATTATCAGCCAAACTTAACATCCAGCCAGAAAACCTTTCAAAAATTATAGAAGAATGTAGACATCTTTTATTCATTGAAAGAAATAATCGAGTAAAGCCATCTACAGATACTAAAATCATAACTTCTTGGAATGCTATGATGGCAAAAAGTTTTGCAAAAGCATCAATTTTTCTTGGTACCCGTTATCTGGATATTGCTATTAAAAATACAGAATATATTTTAAAAAATCTAATGAAAGATAATCATTTAATTCATACCGACAATTTTTCAAACTCATATGGATATTTAGAAGATTATGTCTATTTATTAGACACTCTAATCACACTACATTCGATAACTCTTGAATATATATGGATTGAAAAAGCAGAAAATCTTTCAGCACTGATGATAGAATTATTCTGGGACAACGAATCTAGTCGCTTTTATGATACTTCAAATATTCAAAAAGATTTAATCTTTAGACCAAGAGATTCACATGATGGAGTCATTCCATCTGCTCATTCTATGTCTTCAGTCGTATTAAACAAGTTGTCCTTATTGTTAAATAATGGATCTTATAAAACAATATCAGAATTAAATATTACATCTGTTATTGATTTAATCGATAAGGCTTCATTATCTTTCACCAATTGGCTTTCTTATATTAATGCAAGGCAACAAAAACCTAATGAATTAATTATTTCTTATCCAAAACTTTCAAAGCGTTCAACACAAATTTTAAGTTTGGCATCAGATATAAATCAATTTTTTCATCCTTACCTTTTAATTTCTGGTGTAAACCAATTTGAATTACCTAATTTACAAGAAAACCCTTTATATAAAGGGAAAACTATAGTCGATCATAGCATTACAGGGTATTATTGTAACAATTTTATTTGCGATGAACCTTTAACTGAATTAGGAAAGCTTATCGATAAAATATCAAAACCATATGATAAAATCTCTAATGAATGGATTTATATTAAGGAGAGTTTTAATGAGTAGAGTGGAACATATTAAATGGAGTCTTGCGTTTGTTCATAGAGCACTACGAGATGCCTGTAATGGTACAAATGAACAAATACACTTTGTGCCTGATTTTGGCAGTCATTCGATAGCATGGTGTTTATGGCATACAACACGAGTTGAAGACATGATTGTTAATGTGAGAATTAAAGAAACCGATCCTATTTGGAGTGAAGAATGGGCCAAAAAAACTGGTTTGCCATTTGATGGTAATGGTAACGGTCAATCAGATGATGATGCACAGAAAGTCACTATTTCTAGTATGGAAAACTTTATCCAATATCAAGAACTTGTTTGGCAGTCAACAGCTGATTTGTTAGAAAGCATTACTGATGCAGATTTATCTAAAGAAGTAAAAGCTAGGACTGGTACTGAACAAATTGATGAATCTATTTCACTACATATGTTAGGTCACTTTAATGGCCATAGAGGTGAAATGAATTTTTTGAGAGGAATGCAAGGAATGGACCCTTTATTAGTAAGAGAAGGTACACATTAAATAGAAGAGGGGTGGGTAATATGCAGGAACGATTAAAATTATCAAAACAAGTAGATAGGATTAATTCCTTAGTTATCAGTTTGGATCCACAAGAAGAAGAACGATACATTGAAATTATGAATAAAGTTATAATGATCGATCTACATGAACATCCTTTGGTTTTGACTGAGGATATGACTCGATTGCAAGAATATCTTAGTGTTGGAGAATATACTTGGGGTTATGAATCAGCAAAAACTGGTGGTTGGTCAACTGTATGTACAGCCAATGGATTTAGAGGGAATATTACAAAACGTCATCCATCTGCTGGTGATTTTCAATTAATGTTAGAGGAAATTGGAATCATGTTTACTGATATAAACAATAATCATGATGAAGTTGTTGTTGTTAAAAACCCAGATGAAATTAGGGAAGCAAATTCTTTAAACAAGCTAGGTTTTTTCCCCACAGTTGAACATTTAGCAATAGGAAATCAGTTATACCTAGTTGATGTTCTTTATGGTATGGGAATAAGAATGGCTGGCTTAACATATTCTTTTAGAACATATATAGGAGATGGATGCTATGAACGAACTGACACAGGTTTAAGCGAGTTTGGTATAGATGTTGTAGAAAGAATGAATAAATTAGGTATGATTATAGATCTAGCTCATGCAAGTCACCAAACTAAATTGGATACAATCGAATATTCAAATAAACCAGTTATTTTTAGCCATAATTTTGCACACACATTGACACCTGTTTCTAGAAGTACAAAAGATGACGCATTGGTAGCATGTGCTAATAATGGGGGATTAATTTGCATAACTGCAGTACCAAATCAAATATGTGATGGACCTGAGCAAACCATAGAATGTGTTTTAGACCACTATGATTATATGGTCAATTTAGTTGGTATCGATCATGTTGGTATTGGAACGGACACATTAATAGGTGATCATGTAGCTTTTGCTTCATTAAATATGACTGGACCTGCTACCCCTGTTGCACCATATATGGATGGACTAGAATCTCCTGCTGATGGCAAAAATATAATTCGTGGATTAATCAAACGTGGATATAGTGATGAAGAAATATATAAAATCGCTGGAAATAATGCATTATCATTTATGAAAGATATACTCTAATCTATTTAAGGAGTTTAGTATGATTCGTTTTATTACATTATTTATCGGAGCCTTTTTAGCAGTAATGATAGCTATTCAAGAAATAGGCCCCTATTTTATTACTGACATAGAATTTCCTCAAAACGAACTAATCATAACTTTGGGTGTAGCAATTGGTTCTTTATTAGTAGTTGTTTTACCAAGAGTAGCTATGGTTGTTTTTGTTACAGTTGCTTGTTATTCAGCTCTTCAAGTTCAATTAGGTGCAGAAGATAATCTTTATATATATGCCAGCGCTGCAGCAATACTAACAATAATGAGTTACATGTCATTCTTAAGTTTGAGGAGAGATAAAAAACGATTGAAAGAAGAAATTGATACTATTGACCCATACGACCTTTAAGTATAATGCCTCAGTCTTGCAAGTAGTATTAATACTAATGTTGATATCAGAATAAGGATAGCTGATAGCGTTATCCCTAGTTCAAAATCTGACTCCATAGTAGAAATGATAGCTAAAGGCATAGTTTGGGTTTCTCCTGTTAAATTCCCAGCAAATACTAAAGTTGCACCAAATTCAGAGATGGCTCGTGCCCAACCTAAAGCAGCTCCATTGATTATTGATTTCCAGGCAAGAGGTAAATTTATATAGAAAAACCTTTTTAATGGATTTAGTCCTAAACTACTGCCAATATCTTCAAAGTCAGTATTAATGTTACTAAGACCTAAACGAACAGACCTAAGAAAAAATGGGAAAGCCACGAAAATCTGAGCTAATATAACTGCAATTGTGGTAAACGGAATTGACACGCCAAAATCCATAAGGTACTTCCCTACTGGACCGTTCCTCCCAAAAGTCATTAGCATTGCAAATCCAACAACAACAGGAGGAAGTATAATTGGTAATTCTATTGTATAGTCGACATATTTAATGAATCTAGAATTACTTTTAGTAATTATATGAGCTACAGGTATACCAATGACAATTACAATTGTTATAGCAATTAAACTTGTAATTAGTGAAAGGAATAATGCCGAGGTTACAATTGGATTATTCAATGCATTTATTAGATTATTATTACTAAATGCATTGAATAATAAAATTCCTATTGGTAGTAATATGAAACTAATATAAATAATCAGTGTTATGTATTTAATATTTTGGAAGTATGTTGATATGTTTTTATTCATTAGTGGTCTCAATCTGTGATAATAAAGCCATGTTTAATCCATATATGTTTTACTTTTTCACTCGAAATATAGTTTAAAAATTCTTTGGAAAGATTACGGTTTGACGACTCTTTAACTATTCCAGCATATATAGAAGTTAGTATATTTATATTTGTTGGAATATTAATTTTATATATTTGGTTATTATCTATTGATATATAGTCTGTTTCATATACAACAGCTACATCTATCTCCTTTAATAAGACCTTGGAAGCTACCATTTTAACATTACGTTCTTTTGAAACAACGTTTATATTAAATAGGTCAGAATAATTATTTCCGTATATATTTTCTTCGTTAATATTTAAAAGTAGCTGATTAGTGTAATTACCAATTGGCACCTCTCTCATACCGACAGCAATTGATATGTCATTTTGGATGATATCTTGGAGTGTCGATATGTGCTTTTTATTGGTAATTATAGCTAATTTATTCTCTGCAAGTTCATATGTTGTTCTGTCTAATAAATTCAATTCTTGTGTTTTTACAAACTGTATTTCATCTGCAGAAATAAATATATTAGGAGTTGCTCCATATTGAATTTGCTGCCTGAGTGTAGAAGATCCTGCATATGAAATCGAAATATCATGGGGCGATATCTTCTGATATTCTTCGATCAATTCATTTAAAACGTCTGATAATGAAGAGGCAGCATATACTTCTAATGTATCATGATCTGATCTATTACAAGCAATTCCTAATGTCAAAATAATTAATAATAAACTGATATATATATATTTCATTTAATGAGTTTAGCAGAGAAAATGATCAAATACATCTTAAGTCAAAAGATGATGAATTTGGTTCCAATGATGTATTGTAGGCCTACTATCATTTTTAGTAAGTGGGCATTCTATAATTGAAATTCCTGTGTTGTTAGTGGACATAGAGATCGGTTGTTCAATTGTTAAACCCAATAGCATTTTTGCTAATATTCTGATAGTACCACCATGAGAAACTACAACTATATTTTTTTCGTCAGTATGTCTTAATTTAACGTCGGCAATAAATTGTGTAAGTCTTGTTGTAAGATGATCTAATGTTTCTGCATCTTTTATTTTATCTAGAATTAAACCATTACGTATCCATTGATTATATTCATAAGGATATTTAGTCTGAACTTCATTTCTTTTTAACCCTTCCCATTCTCCAAATCCAATTTCACGAATATTTTCGGTTAATTCAATGGGTAAACGCAGTGAATTATTTAGAATCTCAGCTGTTTTTTTTGCTCTTTCTAAATCACTTGAATATATATAGTCAAGTGATAAACCTTTTAAACCAAGATGGATTTTAGAGGCTTGTATTAAACCATTGGAACTTAATTTAGGGTTTTTTTGTCCTTGAAAGATACCCTTTTTATTCCAATTGCTTTCAGCATGTCTAATGATAATCCAGTTCATAACTTTGTATACTTAATTAGCCTTACTTATCGACACTGCTTGGTAATTTAATTTACCCGGCTTTAGCATTGGATAGAAAGATTTATCTTCTTCTAAAACTGACATATATTCTGCAAATAGATCTGTACATGACACGAATCCTTCATGCCATTTAGCATCGATTTTCACTTGTGCTGTTGTAGAAATAGATTTATTTGTGATATTTACTTTATCTCCATCAATCAAAGAGAGATTTGCAGCGTCGTTATATGAAATTGTAAGTATTTTATTGTTTATTACACTATTTTTATTTGTAACAGCATTTGTTTCAATTTCAGTGCCTTCAATAAATAGCACTCTTCCTGGGATTAAAATTAATGATGAGTTATCTTGATCATTTACGGTAATTTGTGGTACAGATGTGATTTTAAGTGATTGAAGATCGATATCATGTGCCCAAAACATCCCAATTAAAATACGTTCTGAATGCAAAAGCTGAGTAGGTAAAGGGTTATCTTCTTGAGGTTTTAATATAACCTTAGCATTGGAATTCAATTTTTGATGGGATATATCTTTATATTGAAAAACTACATTTGATATTTCACTCATAACTTCTGAAGAAGAATTAAAGTTAAATTCAGTAGCCCCACAATGTGTTGCTATATTGCACAATGTTTTCCAAATTGGGTTCAAGTTTGGAGAAGATTTTACAATATTATCAGATATTTGAACTTTCTTTTCTA
>CEQM01122524.1_pt1 | contig 17936 bp, 20 predicted proteins | sample 531111 | NCBI WGS metagenome assembly CEQM01 (sample SAMEA2621278, study PRJEB7988) | marine metagenome | biome: marine biome (ENVO:00000447); feature: deep chlorophyll maximum layer (ENVO:xxxxxxxx); material: "saline water (ENVO:00002010), including plankton (ENVO:xxxxxxxx)" | depth 120 m
CCACCCATACCATTCTTAATCCTGAGAATGTTATAGTTGACCGCATAACAACGTGTAAAGTGAGTTTTACCTGTTCCAGACCCTGGTGTAGATGGGGTATTTATAGATATTTTCGCACTATCGATACGCGAAAAGTTTAAGGTACCTGTTGGTTGGGATTTATTCATGGTAAGACAGAATGGCCATGATGCAATTGGTAATTCATCACCACCTTCTGCAAGAACAGAGCAATGTCTGTCTGGAACAACGTAACGGTGGTAGTCATGGGACATGTTTTCGAAGAGTGGCGTACCGTTTATATACAGAGACGCTTCATTGAATAAATAAGTCGCACCTGTACCAGTTTTGGCAATGTGAACGGACTTAACTGGGTGATTAAAGTACGTAAGATCGATGGATGTATCCGTTTCCTCCATTGGTTGGTATTGTGTTTGTGTAATGAGGAGTTCGTGTTCTTTATTTGCGAAGAATTCGCGTTCGGCTGTATCGAGGAATATGTATGAACCGTATACTTTAAATACACCGGGTCCTGGACTGAATGTACCATTTCTGCACTTAACTCTGACTTCAACTTCATGGTATTGAAGACCGACGAGTGGGAGAGATTTTGTCCAGTCTTCACTGAAGAAGAATGGAATGACGTAGGTATTTACCGAGTGGTTATTACCACCATCATCGCAACCCGACCATGCAGATGCTTTCGCTTGGGATTCGTTATACATATGGGTATGGACAGTGTTAATAAAACCCGTGTCCATTTTACAAACTTCCTGACCGCCTATCCAGAGTGAAAATTCCGTTGGCTGTGTAAATGCAGCTTCATCGGCATTAAATATACTGGTTGGTGAATTAGCATTGTTAACATTTGCACCTTCAATCCAAAGGTAGCTTAAAAGATCGCCCTTGGATTTTATTGGTATTTTTACTTCGGCACCGGTACCAAAATCGCCGATATAATCGAGGCGTTCTGGTTTAATTGCGAAGTTAGTGTGACGTTTATAGTTTTGTCTGAAGAACGAGACTTGTGGGTCGCCTGTGATGTACACATCTTGGGCACCGACCGATACGAGGTCAATCAAAGCAGCTGACATATTTTACTAATATAGTATATTAAAAAAATCGAGCGATAACGTAATAAGAAAAATGGTCGTTTTCCAAGCTCTTACTTGGGAAACTGAAGATGACGATGAATGTCACTTGATACACATTTTTGGTAAGACACAAGATGGTCGTTCTGTTTGTGTAACAACAGAATTTCAACCGTACTTTTTTGTTAAGTTACCTCGCGATAATGTAAAAAATAAAGCTGTTATATGGTTTAATAAAATGTGTGATGCATGTCCTGATCTTGTACTTTCATATAATCTTGTAAAATATAAGGACGTGTGGGGGTTTCAGAATAACGAGGAATTCTATTACATGAAAATAGATTGTCAAACACTCGCTGATCGTAGGAGAATCGCAAATAAATTAAGACACAGATTACCTGATGAACCAAGTAAATTGAAGGTTTTTGAGTCTAATTTAGACCCTGTCCTGAGACTTATGCATAGAACTGGTATTCAATCTACTGGTTGGATGGATACGGGTGATTTGTGTGCTGATAATGATATTGCTAACGTTGATATTGATTTGGTATGTTCTGATTGGAAACAATTGAAACCTGTTGATAAACCTGAAACTGCGCCTTTTGTAGTTGCATCTATTGATATTGAGTGTAATAGTTCTACTGGTAAGTTTCCTGATGCTGATATTAAAGGAGATGCATGTTTTCAAATTGCTGTTTCCCTTTGTACTTTTGGAAGTGATGTTCCTTACGATAAAACGTGTTTTTGTTATAAGGAAACGGATCCGGATTTAGACGGGTGTTCTATTTTAAGCTACGATACGGAAAAGGATATGCTTAATGCGTTTAGTAAATACATGAGGGATATGGATATAGATATCATAACGGGTTGGAATATATTTGGTTTTGATATGGAGTATATTATGAAACGCGCTCGAATGAATGCGTGTGGTTTATCTTTTTTTGACCTGAGTAAAATAAAAAATCATCGGTGTCACATGGTTTATAAAAAGTTATCTTCGAGTGCGCTTGGTGATAACGATCTAAAATTACTTCCTATACCTGGTCGTTTTCTATTTGATTTGTTTCATGAGGTTAAGAAAGGGTATAAACTTGATTCCTATAAACTTGATAATGTTTCTAAACTGTATCTTGGAGACCAAAAAATAGACATGCCTGCGAAGGAAATGTTTGCACGTTTTATTGAAGAAGATCCCGTTAAACTTCGTGAGGTCGCTGAGTATTGTATTAAGGATACTTTGTTACCACATAGACTTTTATCAAAGTTGTGTACGCTTATTAACCTTTTGGAAATGGCGAAGGCGACATGGGTACCTCTTACGTATCTCGTTGAGAGAGGGCAACAGATTAAAGTGTTTAGTCAGCTTACTAAGAAAGCGCGTGAAATGGGGTACCTTGTCCCTGCACTTGCTTGGGGAGAAGGTATGGTCGAAGGGTATGAAGGTGCAACTGTTTTAGAAGCACAAAAGGGTGCATATTATACACCAATTACGGCACTTGATTTTGAGGCCCTTTATCCATCGATTATGATGGCACATAATTTGTGTTATTCGACACTTATAATGGATCCGAAATATGAAAATACAGATAGGTACCCGGGTTTAGAGATCGAGACGTTTGGACAGTTTAAGTTCGTTCAGAATGTACCGAGTCTTTTACCGAGTATCCTTATGGAATTGAAACAGTTTAGAAAACAGGCGAAGAAAGACATGGCAAACTCGACGGGATCTTTAAAACAAATGTATAATGGTAAGCAATTGGCATATAAAGTTTCTATGAATTCTGTTTATGGTTTTACTGGTGCGTCTAAAGGTATGTTACCGTGCGTACCAATTGCATCATCTGTAACGCGTAAAGGAAGAATGATGATTGATGATACTAAGAAATATGTCGAGGAGAATTTTCCTGGGGCAAAGGTAAGGTACGGTGATACAGATTCTGTTATGGTCGAGTTCGATGTTGGCGAACGTAAAGGTGAGGAAGCTATTAAATATAGTTGGGAACTTGGTGAGCGTGCTGCGGATGCATGTACGCACCTTTTTAAGAAACCAAACAATTTAGAACTTGAGAAAGTGTATTGTCCGTATTTTTTGTATTCAAAGAAAAGGTATGCGGCGAAACTTTGGACACAAGGTAAGGACGGGGGTATGAATATGGATTATATAGATGTTAAGGGGTTACAACTTGTTCGGAGAGATAATACACCACATATGAGAGAAGTGTGTAAAGAATTACTTGATGTTGTTTTGGAAAGTAGTGATACTGGTCCTCCAAAAGCTTTAGCTTTACAACGCGCTATAGAATTACTTGAGGGTGAGGTTCCTCACGAAAAGTTAATACTTTCACAACAATTGGGTGATTCGTATAAATCTGATAACTTATCACATGTTCAGGTTCGTAATAAAATGCGTGAAAGACAACCGGGTTCAGAACCACAATCCGGTGATAGGGTACCTTATATTCTTTTAAAAACGCACGATCCTCGAGCAAAAGCTTATGAAAAGGCGGAAGATCCTAAGTATGCGGAAGAACATAATTTACCCGTGGATTATCCGTACTATTTTTTGAATAAATTTTTAAACCCTGTGTGTGATCTTATTGAACCTTTATTTGATGATCCTAAAGAGGAAATATTTGGTGAGCTTATAACACGTGCAAAACCAAATAGACGTAAGAAAATTGTAGATGATCCAAATCAAAGAAAAATTAGTGATTTTTTTAAGACTTAAAAAAATAGTACAATATTCATGTATGGAAAAGATATATCTAGAGTGTGGTAGATATGCTTGTAGTGTAGAATTGACGAATAGAATTTTACCTGATATGTGTGAGAAAGAAAAGCGTCTAAAAAATTTGAATATGTTTATACCTTTACGTGATTATTTAAATGTAAAAAAACCTGACATGTACGATATATTAACAGATACCTTAAATTCACGACTAAAAATAGAAAAAATGCGTGATAGAATTCTTAGATTACAGGTTACACCTATTCTTTCAAACTGTACGCATAAAAGTCCGGATAGAGTAGCTGATTTTTTTGAATATATACACGGTGATTATTGTCATGTCACGACAAAAAATGGACAATTGTGTATGAATCGTCAGTGTTCGGGTAAGAAATGTAATAATCATAAAAATTCTAAATTACCTATAAAATCTATTCGGATGTTACCACCACCACCCCGAACGGATAGTGTAGAATTTGATGATATGACAATACATGAGTGTATTCGAAGTAAATAATACTAGCTTAAAAAAATGAGTGTATTAGTTTTTAAATGAATAAATCAAATATTCTTTTAAATTCTATTGATTCTTTTTATGAAATAGACGAAAATAGAATAATTCTTAAACAAATACTTAACAAATCGGGTGGTATATCATTACGTAATCTTGAGTGGTTTATAACAAATTATTCTAAGAAAAACAATTTATCATATAAAACGGGTGATGGAAAATTATTTAGCGTACACTGTGCATATAAATCGAGTTTAGATGGGTATAGTAAAAAGTTGTTCGATCCGTTTTGTCGTTCTTCAAAGATTAGTTATGTAATGCCGGGTACATCTGATGAAATTCATACGACTGTTGCACAGTTAAATTTTATCAGATGGTGTATAAAAAATAATATAATCGAGTATATAAAAGAAAATAAATCCAAATTGTTTAATAAGCGAGAGACATAGTTCCATTTTCGAACGTAAATGTTTGGTATCCTACGTAATATAAGTGTAATGTATAATCACTCGTAAGACCTTGTGTCATTTTAACGTCTAAGGTTGTTCTATTTGATTGTAATTGACTAAAATCCAGACTTCCCGATGATTCCACATTAATCGGATTCATCGAGAAAGCGTACGTGTATATATTCCTGAAAGGTCTAGATAAACGACTCGAAAAGGGTACAATGTATTTATAATATTTGTGATCGCTATCTTGCATATTTGGTATATCTTCACCGTTTACGAATATTTTAGCCGATATCATAGGTGCATAATAGAATTCATTTACGATTGAATAGGAAGTACCTGTTGAAAAGTTATATCTATTTGCAAATGCATTTTCTTTTATTGTATTTCCACCCCCGGTCGTATTTTCGTCTTCAAAAGCGGTCTGTCTAAAAAACCAGTTTATAGTTTTAACCGGGGTTTTAGGGACAAGTTCCATTTTGGCGACTTGTTCTCCACTTTTTATTTCTAACGTAGGGTGTTTTTTTACTATATCCGTTATGAACGTGTATTTAGTATTTTTAAGGTACGTACGTTCGGGATTTTCAATGGTTATTTCTTCGGTCACGATATCAAAACTATTGAGGGAATAATTTCCCGATGTGTTTGTAAAAAATGTTTTAGGGAAAAATTCAATTTCAAAAATCATTTTTTGTTTATGAATAGCACACGTTGGGAAATATGGTCGGTTAGGTTTATTCGTTTCATATTCGTCACTTTCATATTTTCTCGAAAAGAAAAGTGGTATGGGTATAAATACTTTTGAGTTTTTTTGATCGAGAAAGGTGTGATTATTAGATATAAAAGACGTGTCTTCTGCTAAATTCCTGTTTACAGTGTATCTTTTCGTTCTCTTTTCGGATTCGTCGAGGTAAAGTTCGTCGTATATTATCCCCCAATCTGCATGAAACTTTTCGACTATCATTTCATCTACACGCATGGTAACTGATTTAATGAGATGCCTACCTATTTGATCGGCGTAGTAATCTGTTCCCGCTGGTAAAGGTGGTAAATTTATTGATATGTACATATTAGATAAGAGATCGCCCATACTTCTTGGATTGAATGTTACTTTAATCGTTTCACCAAATGGCCAATTTACGTTTGCGTCACCTGGTTTTGTTATATTTGTACTTTTATGAAATTTTCTAAAACCAGCGTGTTTTTTTGGTTCATATTTGAATAACGAGTGTTCAGGGTCGGGGTTTAACAGATATTTATCCTGCTTACCTATTGCATTTAAAGAGATGATAGCTCCTGTATCTGGACCTGTGGCGTCGCACATACTACTTAATATAAACAATTTTTTAAATATCATTATATACGAGTATTTCTCGATTATGAAAATGTTTTGATACGTAACTTTGTAATCCTATGTACCAGAGTATTATATCTTCTTTTGTTAATGAACGTGACATGTATTGATTCCCTTTTCCTATTTCACGTCCTTTTAATTCACTTATGGATGGTTTTTTAAAGTTTTTAAAACAATAATTGCAAACATTTTTTACTTTTAGACCGAAAAATTTGTAATATTTATAGTTATTATGTAACCATATAGGTCTGATTTTTCTATATTTTCTTATAAGTTCTTTTGTTTCATAGTTACGACATTTTACGAATAGGTCTAAAGGATTTTGACAAACGTGACATAGACCTTTACAATAAATGTACATAAAAGATATAGTAGTTATTTTTTTATGTCCCTTGCATATTATAACCATGTAATAAATCCAGACGGTGTATCTGTATTGGGTATAAATAATAGCGTTGAAAAACCATCACCTTTACCAGAACCAGAGACTCAAAACCAAACCGAAACATCAGAAATTGAAAATAGACACGCGATAACAGTTGAAATACGTTCAGTCTATAAATTATTATCAACTTTAATGTTCTCCTTGACATTTTCTTACTTTTTATTATTTCCTTTTGGGTATGTAAATACAGTAGATATGATAATGTCTATAGTTTCTCATTATTACGTGTTTAAAAACGATGTTAAGTTTTTATCGATTCACACGATATATCTTATTTTAAGATTTGGTATAGCTATGTATTTAAAGTTTATTGAATATTTAGGGTATTATTTTGTATATTCTTTTATAAATACATGTACAATTATAACCTTAGTCGCTGATCATAATAATATTATTAGATCACAATTTCAAAGAAGACTTGATAATGTTGTATGACCAAAAAGATTTGGAAATAGCTAAGGGTTTGTATAAAAACCAAGAGGAAAAATGCGAACGGTTTGCGAGAAGTATTCATAAACTTAGACAATCTCGCAAAGAGTACGATGATAGACGTGAAAATCGAAAAATTCGGGTTCTTGAAAATATACCAGAAAAAAACCACGAAAAAAAATACGTTTCGAATATATGTCAGGCTACGACCTCGAATGGGAAAAGGTGTACTTTTAAGGCGTCGTGTGGGAATTTTTGTAGAAAACATGCAATGAAAAAATAAATGTAGTATTATATTAAATGTTAGACCAGGAAACTCTTAGACCTGTTATAATAGCGATGGCGCTTTATCTCGCAATTTCACAAATTCTTCCAGAAATTCTTAAAAAACCAACCAATATAAAATTTATTGATGATATCGTTGCAATGCTCATAGCTCAGAAAGGTTCGCTTACATCAGGAACTATTCTCACTGGTTTGATTGTTATTCTTACCAATTACATTAACGACGAATTCTTGTAAAACGTTTTCTTTAGACGTTAGCATTTGAGTTTTTGAATGATCCATGTATCGTATTTTTTTATTATAGGCATCTTCCATGAACTCCATGAGTTGTTCCATATTTGGTTTTCCCCATTGCATACCTGCTTTGTAAAGAAAATCATCTCTAGGCAATTCCTGAAGCTCACACTTAATTGTATAGGGTGTTTCTATGTACTCAGATGCACCTCCGTAGTCTGTTATAATAACGGCTTTGTTTCTAATTGCAGCTTCTACTGCACCCATACCCACACCTTCGGACGAAGAAAAGCTTACGTAACAATCTGATTTTGTATGTATTTCTTCCATAATTTCATCAGAAACGAGTTCGTTTATTACGGTTACGTTTGGTATATTTATTTTGACAGGTTGATTACATGTTGCCTTAACTATAAGTTTAGCATCTGGTTTGTTTAACCTTAAAAATGCTTCTAGAATTTTATTAAAGTTTTTTCTTGGATCGTATACGTTTCCTATATGGTAAAATGTATAAGGTCGTTTATCTGGTATGTGTGCATGTATAACGTAGAAATGTGTATTTGGAAATTGTCTTTTAAAAATTTTTTTACAATATTCACTCGGAACGGCAATTTTATCAAATAGTTCAAATAGTTTTCCATAATCTTCATGTACGGTTTCGGTTTCACAAACTGTCATACACGTTACATTTTTAATTTTACGTTTGATTTCTGGTATTTTATCAAGCCAATATGGTATTGGGAGTGCAAATATAAATGCACTATCACTTTCTGGTATATCTTCGTGTATTTGTATATATTTGGTGTATCCTACGCTTGGGAAAAGATTCATATATTTTATACAGTGCTGACCAATTCCACTCAGGAGAGTTGGACCGATGAATAACATTTAGTATAAAGATAATCTTTCTTTTATATATATTACGCAATGGACTCTGTCAGAGAACAAATTATGAATGAACAAGCTAGATCAAAAGTTCGTACCGAGGAGCTTTATAATATTATTAAACAGATTGCCGATCATATTGATCCACCAAAACCTGTTATACTAGCCCCAGCCCGTTCTGCACCAAAAACTCCAGCTCCAGCTCCAACTCCAACTCCAGCACCAACTCCAGCACCAACTCCAGCACCAACTCCAGCCCCAGCCCCAGCCCCAGCTGCTAAGAAAGTTACTAGAGCACGAAAACCTGCTGCTAAAAAGTAAATTTACATAGGCATATGTGACATGGGGGGTGGTACAGGTGGTCTAGTTTTATTACTTATAAAATAGAATCCACCTCCCACAAGAGCTATAAAGATAATAAGATAATATAAAGGGTATTTCTTCTTTTTTTCCTTTTCCATTTTTTCGATATCATGTTTATCCGGAAGTTTTTCAACATTTATGTTGAGTTCATCTATCTTCCCGATAAGTTTGTGTAAGGCTTCTAATATCTGAACTTCCCTGTTTATAGGTTTTTCTTTAACATCAACCGAAGTAACTTCCAGTGTCATAAACCATTCTGCATCTGATTGTAACGATGCGTATGTGTTATCTGCTCTTAATTCGTATATTTCGAAATTAAGTTTTTGTATGGATATGGGATTAAACAGATTAGTTTTTCTATTGAAACCACGCCACTGTTTATCGTGTTGTTTATAATTATTTGGACCGTCAAATTGGCGTTCAAGTGCTACGCGTGCAAATACCTGTCCTTTACGTTCGTCAAGCATTTGTGCAGGTTTTGGTACATCTTCGCATATTATATCGATGTATTTAGCACCACTACCAGTTCCACTACTGGTTGTACCAACTTGTGTAACATAGAAATCGACTAATTTTAAACCACACACTTTACTCATATCTGCAACATGAGTATTTGAAGTGAGGTTAAGGTCTAATGTGAATTTATTATTTGTACCCGTAATAAAATTAGAGTCAACTGTTATGTACTGTATTTTTTTAGGTAATTCCTGGAGTGAAACCATCTTGTATTTACTATATAAAAAAATAAATGTAAATATAAGCAGTTAAAATGTATACATTCTATTCTAGTGTGTGTCGATTAATTAAACCATCTAGTAGTAATAGTTGTAATTCTAGTAAAGAGTTTAAGGAATCAAATTCTAAGTCTTCTTATGAATCTCTTACCCCTAATTTATACATATCTAAATCGTATAAAACTATATCAGCTTTAGATGAACAGGGAAAAAAAGTTATGTTGGAAGTGGAAGTTTTTGATCCAATGTTTGCAAGATACTAACCTAAGTTAAAAAATATAAATAAAGAATTAATAACTTTAACATATAAATGATATGGACTACATGCACTTACACACTTACGACTACAAACTCGCTTTCTGTCAAGCGACAAATGAACTCTGTGAAGACGTTCAAAGGCTTATATGGGAAAAATCCCAAAAATACGACTATGAAAATCTCATGTGTCCAGGAGCCCCACGAAAAAGGGGGAAAAATACACGATTCACAGAAGAAAGACTCCAAACGTTGGTTAGGAAATGGAGGGATAAATGGGGAGAACCAATTGTATAATCGTATGAAAACACTGGCTTATGAAGAGTTTTCTCATAAAGATTTTAACCGAGAAGAGTACGATTCGTATTCATTGGTTTTATACAGAACAATGTTAAACGAATTAGAATACGAAAGACGTAATTTGAAATATACAACTATTTTTGGTAATAAATGGAGACATTTATCAAAAAATAAGGATCCGTTTTTATACGATAAAAAATTAAACGATATACAGATTCGTATAAACGAATCGATCGGAAGATCGGAAGAGTTTCTTGAAAAAGAAAGAGAATTTAAAAAAAAATATTTCAATGACGAAAATATCAATCTCGATATAATATAATAGATACTTAATGAATAGAGTTTAATGTAATATAATAAATGTTAAGTATAATAAACCCTGGTAGTAAAACACTCAGAATTTCGTGTCCCACAAAAAGGAAGGAGGGTATAAAAGAGTATGAAGATATAAAAACTAAAATAAAAAAATCAACTTTACGATACGGTGCTGCAGTTTCTACATATCATTTTATTTTTCATACACCCGTAGACGGTGTATCTGCAAGTTTAGGTATTATCGCTTCTTATGTTTACGTAGATTCACTTTCATCGTATGTCGATAATATAGAAAAATCGTTTGGTTTGAATAAAAGGTTATTGGTACCAACGTGTCTTGCATTATTTGAGTCTATGTGGAATTCACACGATTTACCTTTTGATTTTAATATGGGAGCAACACTTTTGGGGTTTTTAGTATATAAAATGGCTTTTTATCAGATTTTAGCTGAAGAAATTTTGATGAATAACGAAGACCTAAGTCGTCTAGATGAAATATAAAAATCAAAACTAAATATCCAACAATGTCTGTTTTTTACGAATTATTGAAAAAAAGTACAAGCCTTGAACAAGTTGAAGAGATGAATGATCTCATTTCTACTGTTGTGAGTAATGGTCAGCTTGATATGGACCTATGGGGGCTTAAACCTGATGGTAATTTTCCGAGTGAATGTAATCCTATGGATTTTGAATACCTTGGTTTTATTGGTTTAAGCAAACCAGAAGGAAAGGAAAATCTTCGGTTTGTTGAATTTGTTCATGAAAATAAAGGATGTGGAGGTATTATGAAACCCTTTCTTGAAAGGCTTACTAAACACTTATCTAAAGATAAGAAAGATATGTTATTGATTCCGCGTGTCATTCATCCTAAATCTAAAGAATTTTGGAAGGAATGTTTAAGTAAATATTTTACTAATATTCAAGACGGTGAAAATTTCATTTTAAAGAAAAAAATCCCAGACGTTGTGAATTGGGTAGAACTGACTAATATTATTCCTTCTAAACCATTAGAAGAAGAATAATCTTACTTAAACAAATACATTTATAAGTTGTTATATACATACAAAATACAATGCCGTACCTTACACGTGAATTATTAAAAAACTGTACTTCCCTCGTTAAACTTGAACACTTAAATGGATTGTGTTCGAGTCTTTGTGGTTTTTCGTCCGAGGTTTATGGATTGCGCACCGAGTTCGGATATCCATCACACCTTATGTCTAGGGATAATAAAAATTTTATATCTTATATTGGTATTCATAAAAATAAATTAGAAACAAGTTATGGTCAAGCACACTTTATTACTTTTTATCACGAACCTAAATCTATTACATATGGAACCAAGTTAGGTATTTTGGAATACATGTATGATATTTACATGGATCATGCACACGATGAACTGTCTGAAAGTGGGTATAGAGGAAATAAACATTTTTCTGTTGAACTTTTTCCGTATAAGATAAATTCTAAGAATTGTGAATATTGGAGAACAATTATTGAAGATGATTGGGGAGTGTGTGATAAAATTTCACTCGAAGATTTAATTGATGATTATGAATTGAAAAATAAAGTTAAATGGGATAAACTTCATCGCATGTTACCAGAAAACATCGACGAAATGTACAACGATACCGAATTAAGTGATGACGAGGGTTCTTTTGTTGATGAAGAAGAAACTGACGACGAACTCGAAGAAGGTGAGATTTTAATGAGTGATTCAGAGGCCTAAGTGAATAAAAAATAAAAAAAATAAAAAAAATAAAATGCGTCCAAACTGTCCCTACGAGAACTGTTATTGCAGAGCTGGTAAGAACGGATTCTGTTTAAAACATAAGGAGATCGGTGAAGCTGTAGAAGCTTTACTTTTACTCTCTAAAGGAGTTAAAAAATAAAAACATTTAATAATTAGTAATGTCTAATAGTGATGCTACACTTCAAAAAATAATGGCACTTATAGATGATCATTCGGAAGAGATACCAGAGGGTGATTATTTAGACATGTGTAATAAACTTCGTGATATTTTTAGAGACCAACACCCCCGTCGCATCCGTACGCTTCCTAATACCTTACGTATTAATCCAATGGATACGATTTTCCAAAGGTGTATGGTTTTAGTTAGAAGACGTAAAGAATTAAAAAAAGATTTGCATTCTACTAAACCTCGAATTAGAATTACTTTACGTGTAAAACAAGAAGCGCTCGATGCATATTGTAGTGCCATGGATTTACCTTTGTGCAATACTTTGGAAGAATTATATGCGTTGGGACATGAACCACTCGATAATTTCTTTGAAGAGTATTTACAATTAACTAATGAACATAGACGACGTGAAAGAGAGAGATATATAAAACAATTAGATGAAATTGAAAATGAAGTTACTAATATTTGTCATTTTATTACAGCAACTCAAAGTTTAATGAATGCGTTTTATGCAGTTCAAGTTGGTGTTGCAGGTATTAATGATTGATTTTATGTAAATAAAATAAACCTAAGTTAGTTTATATTAATAAAAAAAATAAGTTACTAAAAATGGAAGCACTTACCAGTTTAATGTCTAAAATTGACCTCAATTCCAAGATTATCCCCGAAGGTGATTATCTTGAAATGTGCAATTCAATTAAGGAAGTTCATAAGGTTTTAAAATATTGTCCAGCAAACATTGCTGATTATTCATCATCTGATGATGAAGATTTTAATATGGTACCTGTGATTTCTCCGGTTACACCACCCTTTTCAACTGTAGATAGAAGAAATAACAGGAATAGGTATTATGAAGAAGAAGATTTAGCTAATGCAGATGCAGATGCAGATGCAGATGATGACAATGTTATTACAACCGATCCAGCTGAAAGAGAAGAGTTATTAAATTATATTAACTCAATACGATTACACGAGAACGATGTTGTTAGAAGAGTATTACCACGTCTTGCGATACCTAACGAGACTATGTATGATGAACGTGGTCCGTTTATTAATGAATTGTCACAAGTAGAACAAGAAAGACACGATGCGTTCGATGCATATATGCATGAAGAATTGGATAAATTGAATGAAGAAATAACAACGAAACTGAAAGAAAGAGCTAAATTAAAACCACGTCAAAGAATTACGGCGGTTGTTCGTAAAGACGCTGTGAGAAGTCGCGCTGGAGAACTCGGTTTTCGATTATCGAGATATACTGTCGGTGCTCTTTTGGATAAGGGACACGATGTAGGAGATGTAAGAAATTTTTACAGATCCTACCTCGAGGATTATAACTATGAGATTGAATGTAGAATAAACGATTTAGACGATGAATTGGATATACTCCGAAGAGATAGAGATGAACTTTTTACTGCAATGAATATTGAAATATAGAAGTTTTTAATCAAATATAATTTTACACCATTTTTCATTAATATTACCGAAAGGTGAATATTCAAACAATAAATGTATTAACGCACCTGATATAATGAGTACCCACGCACCTTTGTATATAAATTTTTTAATACCCATCACTAAAACGTGTAATAAAATGCCGATGAAAAGTGCTTCGAGAATGACTGTAGTAACAGGCCGCATATTTTATATTATATAATAAGATTATTTTTAAAAATATTATCTCGTGATATATAAAATGGTACTTGTTCTTATCATTCTATTTATCATATTATTGATACTTGGGATACGTCGTAGTTTTCAGAGTGAATCTTATGAAGTTAATTGGAAGGTTAAGAATTGGTTTTATCACGTTAGTTCTAAAGAAAAATGTAAAGATTGTAAAACGTGGAGACAAGATCGTAGACCACTTTTTACTATAAGATGGAAGAATGAAGAAGGTGTTGAAAATATTAAAAAATGGATTATTATTTTTAAGGATGATAAAAATAAAAAAATATACGAGATAGAAAATAATGAACCAAAGAATTTAAAAAAGGGTAAAATTGTAACTATAACTGTACCACATATATCTGAATTTGCTGAATATGTTGATAAAGATATTATGGTGAAAGTTTATTACGATGAAGTTAAATACGTAAATAATACGTATAATACAAAATTTAGGATTACTTCAGAACATATTAACAACGTTAATATAAGACACGGTCACAAGTTTCCGAGTACTGAAATTAAAAAGGAAGAAGCGGAGCTTGTGGATTGTAAAGGTGCATGGAAAAAAACGGGGGATAGGAAGAGGGATGATAGGTATAGTTACCAAGATTGGAAATATCAACATTCAGTGGCTAAGAAAGGGGAGGGTAAAGATTGTCGCATAGATAATTCTAAAAATATTACTGTAAAATGGGTAACTGATAAAATTCTCCCTATTTTTACACGCGATCCTAATACGGTTAAAAAGTTAGAAACTGAACCGGATTATCACTCTAAAATGGCCGATACTTTCGATGATTATACACCCCCTGCACCACCTCCACCTCCACCTCCTATTTATCCCGATTCACATTATATGTTAAAAGGTGGTCACTGGTATATTATTGGTAATTACAAAAATAGACTTAGAGTCACACAAGATTATAGGTTATTTTTTGACGATAGTTTTAAAACCAATGCAAAATCTATACCAGCTTGTGCGAGTTATTTTTATATTCAAATGGTAAAACCAGAAGGTGATGATAAGGATCAAGATTTGGGACCTCGGTTTTGGTTGAAGAATAGATATACTAAAAGGTGGGGGAGAGTTACCCGTCCTACGAAATATGATGCAGATACTCGCGTACATTTTGATCTTATTGATTCGCCGGATAAATGTTGGGTAAATGATGCATCTATATTCCAACTTAAAGATGGTTATTTGTATGCAGATGGTAAGGTATTGAGAAATGGTCAGGAACCACCCTCCCACACTTCTAATACTAATCAAGTAACATATAAGCAGCCTCGTAATAACGATCTTTATAAGGAATTACACGGTTTGAGTGTTATTCGTCAAGATACGGCGGAAAAGGGGGTAGTAAAATGTATTTTTCCGGGTGAGACTAAAGAACGCCCTGATCCAAGTAAGGATAAAGGGGATAAGGAGATGTGTGTATGGGAAGACTCGAGTTCGAGTGTGGGAGGAAAAGAGGTTGTTGATACTAGGTCCTGTAAGCCCCAATTCACTCAAGAACAATGGTTCAGAAAAATTCCTGATAAATATAGAAAACAAGAATACGAGGAAGGAGTTCAAAAAACAACGGGAACATATGAACATGAAAAATATGGTACTACTAAAACTGAAGTAAGACCTATACCACAGAAACTTCCTATTTATTATGGTTCGGATGTACCCACGAATGCTGCCGCAATGCAAAAAGGTTTTAATAATGCTGTATATGGTATTAACGAGTCCTGTAAAAATTTAAAACCTGGTTCTGAATGTGATAACTATGAATATAAAGGAGATGACGGCAAAAATAAATACGGGGGGTACACGTTTTCAACCATATCATATTTATTGGGTTTTCATTATTATCAATGGGGATATCTTAATAAAAATTCAATTAATCCAGCTTGGCATTATAAGAAAAACAACGATCAAAGTGCTATTAAGCCATGTAAGACACACGATTCGGAGAAATTGAAAAAAGATAAATTAAAGGCGTTGGGTGTAGAGGAGGGTAATGATAATATTATAATACCCGTAGATGGCATGAATCGTTTAACAGAGGTAATACCCGTGTTTAAATCGACAAAACCGAACACTGCATCCATGTTTGGGTATGCAAGTATGCCAAACTCACCTACAAAAATGCAATCTGAGACTGTTAGCGATCGCAAGGGTAATGAGGTTAGAAATATACCACCAGGGTTCGGTGATTCTATAGCCAGTTTTTTGGGTGGTATGGTAGTGGGTGATCGTGCAGCAAATTGTGTCCATGTTTATAAGACTATTAATCTGGAAGAAAGTAAAAAATATACTTCTAATAAGAGGTTAGTACAAACTCTTAATCCACCACGAGAGATAACGGTGAGTGGTAATAAGGTAACCGGGTTACATAATTTTGGTAGTTGTGTAGCTAGCTTTAATAACGAGATTGCTGTTACATGTTCGGATAGTAAGAATAAAAATTACGTTCTTATTTACGAGCTAGATACTAGCGTTTTGGCCGCCGCCGTCGAAGGTAAAAGGGCCGATGCATTTACATACAAATACCCACTTGAACCAATTATTGATAATGATTGTCAATATGTAATTAAGGGTAAAACAAAGGATTTAGGTGATAATAGAAAAGAAATTCCGTATTATAAGGACTGTGATAAAAACCTTATAGATCTTATAAATAGAAATAATTTTGGTATTTCTATACAGTATATTTCTAATAATAGACTAGCTGTCGGACAGGGACCATCTTTTTGGATGGATGGACTAACTTTACGAGTTGCAGATGAACGTGTTATTATTTTTAAAAAGGTTCCACAAAAAGTAGCTGATGGTTGGGAGGTGGCTTGGAAATACGAAACCGAAATAAAAAACCCAGATCCGTACACTGTTAAGAAGGACGGTGCATTGTCATATGAAATACCATTAGGATTTGGAACTTCTATTGCCGGTGGTTGGAACACACTAATGATTGGTAGTTGGGAAAGTGATAAGAGAAAGGGTGCTGTACATGTTTATGACTTTGTAGATAATAAATTTAAGCATAAACATAAAATAGTTCGAAGTGACGGTAGGAAAAACGATTATTTTGGTATGGACATTGTGTATATTGACCAACATAAGACCTTGATTGTTAGCGCACCTGGTTCTGGATATACAGTAGGTAAGGTATATATTTATAAAAAATCAGATAATGGATGGGATGAAAAGCAGGTATTACAGGGGAAATATAAGAGTTATGAGTATAGTCCGGGTTCATCACTTCCCTCACAAGAATTTTTTGGGTATTCTATGGCTTCTCACAATGATAATAAATATTTATTGATAGGTGCGCCCGGGGGGAGAGTAACATATAAAGTAGTATCTGGAGATAGTGATAAAACAGCGATAATAGAGACTTTTAAAGATGGTCGGTCTTCGTTAGAACACGTACCTTATGAAGAAACTAAAGGTGATATCCGTGAAGGTTTTGTGTATATGTATAAGAGGCAAAGTGATGGTACATATAAATACCATATGATAATACATAGAGGTAGTACTTCGGATTATATTCCTGAAACATCTGCCGCTTTTGGATCTCAAGTAAAATCAGATGGACGTCATAACATAATTGCATCATCTTATCCAATTAGTGAGTCTAAGAAATTTAACGAACCTCAAGTGTATTCGGCTTCAACAGAAAGACCACGTCACGTATAATGGATTAAAAATAAAATAAATTCTTATAATAAATATGATTGTAGCATTAGTGCTCGTTCTTTTCATATTTATTATAATTACCGCAGTGTTATTAATTTTAAAAAAGAAGGGCAAACTTAAAAATTTAAAAACTTTTGTCGATAAACAACAGGGGGGAGATGAACAAGTTGAATTTGCACCTTCAACTGCACCTTCACCTCCCTTAAAGAGGGAAAAGAAAGATGGAGAGAAAGAAGTGGTAGATGAAGAAGTGGTAGATGAAGAAGTGGTAGATGAA
>CEQM01000566.1_pt1 | contig 17814 bp, 16 predicted proteins | sample 531111 | NCBI WGS metagenome assembly CEQM01 (sample SAMEA2621278, study PRJEB7988) | marine metagenome | biome: marine biome (ENVO:00000447); feature: deep chlorophyll maximum layer (ENVO:xxxxxxxx); material: "saline water (ENVO:00002010), including plankton (ENVO:xxxxxxxx)" | depth 120 m
CACGTGATACAGATTCGAAAGTTCATTTTAAATCAGATTTTATTTTACTCACTCCTACAAATGCGAGTTCTTCGAATGGCAGAGTGATTGTTGATGTTGTGAACCGAGGTCGACCGCGTGTAGTGAATACTTTTAATATGGTCGCTGGAGACGCTCAAGTAGATGATCCGGTAGGTGATGGTTTTCTTATGCGTCACGGTTATTCAATTGTTTCGATTGGATGGCAATGGGATGTTCCAGTAGATCCAACATTGCTCCGACTAGAAGCTCCGTTTGCTACAGATAACGGACTTCCAATTAGAGGACAGACTATTGTTGAAATCAGACCCAGTATCCCATTGAATACTGCGTTGTTGGCTAATCGATTACATACTGTTTATCGTGCAGCAGATGTCAATCAAAGCGATGCCCGGCTATTAGTTCGAGACTGGGAAGATGGTCCTGATGAAGAGATTGAAAGATCACGGTGGAGTTTTGCTCGTGATGTTGATGGTAATGTTGAATTAAGTAGTGAACATGTGTATATGCAAGATGGTTTTGTTCCGGGGAAAATTTATCAAGTTGTGTATGAAACTGAAGACACCCCTGTTGTGGGAACTGGCTTATTGTCACTTAGAGAGATAGCTTCTTTCTTGCGAGTATCATCTGATCTTAATCCCACATCAGGTTTTGAATATGTTTATGGATATGGTGTTTCACAGACTGGTCGAATATTACGACATCTTTTATATCTCGGCCTTAATGTTGATGAATCAGGTAATAAAGCTTTTGATGGATTGCTGCCACATGTTGCAGGTGCACGTCGGGGGGAATTTAACCATCGATTCGGGCAACCATCACAGCAATCTTTACCAGGTTTTGGTCATTTATTTCCATTCGCAGATTTACCAACGATAGATCCTTATAGTGAACAATCTGAAGGTTTACTGGATTATATTATTGATATCGAAGCACTTCCAAAAGTGATGTATACAAATTCAGGAGCCGAATATTGGCGTAGTGATGGATCAATGCTTCATATTGATCCATCTGGTTCCAAGGATTTATCTACTTCAGAAGAAGTCAGAATTTACTATTATGCAGGGACGCAGCATGTCGCTGGTACGATGCCACCTAATACTGCCACAGGAGGTGATGGTGCTCGACCACGTTATGGAACGAATGTAGTTGATTATCGACCTTTATTGAGAGCAGCGTTAGTTAATTTAGATAAATGGGTTACTAATAATGTAGAACCTCCTGAGAGTAAGTATCCAAAACTCGAAGATAATACAGCAATGTTCCGTAATGAAGTTCTAGATGCACTGCCTGATATCCCTGATCTTGATTTACCCGATCCTGATCGGTTATGGGTTTTACGGGTTACGGATCTTGGCCCAGCTGCATCAGAAGGTATTGGCCGTTATCCGGTAATTGAATCTGAACGATATCCTACGTTTGTTTCTGCAGTAGATGAAGATGGTAATGAAACCTCAGGTATACGGTTACCAGATTTAACGGTACCTGTTGCCACTCATTTCCCATGGAATTTACGAAATCCAGATAGCGGTGCTCCTGAACAAATAGTTCCCATGATAGGGTCTTCGCATTTCTTTGCATTTTCTGAAGATGAACGATTATCGAATGATGATCCACGTCCATCTATTCAATCAAGATATTCAAGTCGTGAAGAATATTTAAGACAAGTTGAAGATGCAGTTACGATATTAATTCGCGATAGATATTTACTAGAAGAAGATTTGCACGTGGTGTTGGAACAAGCTGCAGAGCGGTATGACTTTGCTGCTAATTAATAATTATATTTTAGAGAGAGGTGTTTGATGAAAGGTATAGGTGTAGTTAATTTTGGTGGTCCGGATGTCCTAGAAATTGTGGAACTTCCTGAAGTTCATGCAGCTCAAGATGAAGTTCGAATACGTGTACACGCTGTTACCGTTAATCCAACAGATACAATGTTGCGCAATGGTTCTCGTGCTGAAGCATTAAAAAAAGATCCTCCACCATATATTCCCGGCATGGATATAGCTGGTGTTATTGATGAAATTGGCCCAAACAGTACGAGTGAATTATCAGTCGGAGATCAGGTAATGGCTATGGTAGTTCCTGTCCGTGATCATGGAGCATATCGTGAAAGTATTGTTTTGCAGACAGACTCTGTTGTGAAAATTCCTCAAGGTTCAACATTAATTGAGGCCTCCACTTTACCTATGAATGGTCTTACAGCTCGTTTGTCTTTAGATGAATTAGCATTACAACCCGGTCAAACATTAGCAGTGACAGGTGCCGCGGGATGTTATGGGGGATATGTCGTTCAATTAGCGAAAGCTGAAGGTCTACGTGTGATCGCTGATTCTTCAGAAGCTGATCAGCAACTTGTATATGATTTAGGAGCTGATGTAGTTGTGCCACGTGGAGACGATATTTCAGAGCAAATACGGAAAGTTCTGCCCGAAGGCGTGGATGGACTTGCCGATGGTGCAGTCCAAAGAGAGTTTGCTGTTGGTGCCGTCCGTGATGGAGGAGGTTTTGCTTCAGTACGTGGATGGGAAGGCACTGGTGAACGTGGTATACATTTTTACCAGACTATGGTCCGTAACTATGATCATCGTGCAGATTTGCTGGAAGCACTTAGAATTCATGTTGAAGAAAAAAAGATAACACTTCGAGTAGCTGCAACTTATTCTTCGTTACAAGCAGCAGATGCTCATCGTCGACTTGAAGCAGGTGGGACAAGAGGTCGTTGTGTTATTGTGTTTGATGACTAGGAGTATTTAAATGGTTGATCAAACAGATGGTATCACTTCGTTAATACCACAATCTGGATGGCCTCGTATTGGTGTAATTTTCCTACTGGTTATTCTTTGTTCATGGATCGTTATGGGGTTAACTGCTGCTAGAGTTTCCTTTGATAATGATGTACTGTTTGATATTTTTTGGAGTGAAATACTTATTGTTTTTTGGGTAGTGCTTACTGTAATGAGTTTACAAATTTCTCAATCTGCTCGCGATAATCCTCACCGTGCTCCATTTGCGCAATATCTTCCATTGCTATGTGCTGCTGTTACGTTGCCAGGGATTGTTTTGTTGGTTGTTTTTTTGTGGTTAGGTTTTGATGACGCAAGTCAAACGTTGCTACGAGTCACTTTTAGTTGTTTATCTTTAGGTTTAGCAGGTGCATATTGTTCTGTTATTGGCATTGGGCGTATTTCAAATAAATGGCGTCCCTTACGATGGGTTTTGTATTTAGTTACATTGGTTGCAGCAATTGAGTCACTTGAAGCTTTGTGGTTACACGGTGATATAAGCAGTGAAACGACATTATCTGAAGGGTTTGGTCCTATTCTAGTAGCATTTTTTGTTGCTTTACTTGCCTATTGTATATTTGCTGGAATTTTATTCAGTATCTTAAGAGAAACAGCTTCTGTTAATCACGTCTATGTTGTTCTTGTATATTTGGTTGCAAGTATGGTTGGTTTTACTTTTGGTGTGATAGCTTTATCTGATCAGCACGATCCTGGACCGTTCCGCTTGATCATGGCCACAACTGTTCTACTTGCGACAATGACACCTTTATTAGTGATGTTCCATCTTTGGCCTCATCAACAGAAGATATAAACATAATGCAGCAATCTGAAATTGTATCCGAAGATATTGTACTTGCTACACCACTACGTCGATTAGGAGCTTTCACCGTAGATGCAGTGTTAGATTGCATAATTGGATTAAGTCTTGTGGCTATAATTTTCGGATTGATTTTTGGTACGGATGGATTTTTTACGTTTCTATTGGGGCTATTAGCTTTTATGATCTTTTTAGCTTATGCCACCTGGAAGATACTATGTTTACGCCACGGACAAACACCAGGAAAGAAAATTCTTAACTTATATGTTATTCGCTCAAATAGCATGCGAGCAGGTGGTTGGTATATGTTTTTACGAGAATGGCTTATTAAGTCAGTTTTATTTTTTGGGATCGCATCATCGTTTACGTTTTCTATTGTTCCAGTAGTAGCTGCTGCTTGGCTTCTTTGGGACAAAGATCGTCAGACGTTGTGGGATAAAGTTGTAGCCACTACCGTTATATATGTCCCTTCTGGGGAAAGACCACTTACCCAGAAAGAAGTGGATATACACGATAATGAATATTTGTAACTATAAATATCCACCGCCACGGCGTTGCGCTTTAGGATCAGTAATCACGTTGAGCAGAGATACTTTTCCAGAAGCGAGTGCTCGAGTTATCGCAGGTTTTATTTCATCAGGGTTCGTTACTCTCTCAGAATAACCTCCAACCATCTCAACCATTTTTTCATAGTGTATGGGGAGTAGTGCGGCAATTGGTGGAGCATCCTCACTAAAACTTCTGTCTTGTATAGTATGTGCTGCGATACCAGCATTATTTGAAACGATAATAACGATCGGAATATTCCATCGTGCACAAGTTTCAACTTCCATTGCGGCAGCTCCAAAAGCGTAGTCTCCAAGTATTGCGATTACTTGCCTGTCAGGCTTTGCAAGTTTTGCACCTAAAGCATACGGTAAGCCAGTCCCCATACAACCTGTTGTCCCAGCACCTAGTCGATGTCGAGCGATATGTGTCGGCATTATTTGCCTTGCGATAGCCATAGTTAATTCACCATCTTCAGTGACTATTGCATCTCGTTCCACAGAATCACGGATATCAGCTAGAAGTCGGTAATGATTGATAGGTTCTTGGTTACTGACGGTTTGTTCTTGGATAGAAGCTTCATTCTCTGTGCATTTGGTCGACAAATCCTCTATCCATGTATTGTTTTTCTTAAGAGAATTCACATCATTCATTGTCTCATTCAATGCTTGGATACCTGTATTAACATCAGCAATTATTCCGATATCTGTTTTCGCTGCAGAAAAAAATTCATCGGCTTGGATATCAATTTGTGCGATTTTTGCATTTGATTTAAAACGTTTTCCCAACTGAAAAGTCCAATTGAATCTTCCCCCTACCATTAAAATTGCATCAGCTTCTGACATTGCTTTTGATCGTGCAGCACCCATATTCAGTTCATGATCATCAGGGATAACACCTCTACCCATTGGTGAAGCGATGAAAGGGATACCTTTATCTATAAGATCAGTAAGTGCGAGGCTAGCATCACTCCATGCGGCACCTTTACCAATAATGACCAGAGGTCGTTCGGCTGTAGTGAGCATGTTAGCTACATCTTTAATAGCTGTTGGATCAGGTTGTGGAGGAGGTATATTTGGACTTTTTTCTCTCAATTCGATGTCATTGCTATCGACTGTGTCAGACAGTATGTTCCCAGGAAAATCCAAATAGACAGCACCCGGACGACCATTTTGTGCTTTACCGAAAGCTAGGTAGAGTAATTCAGGAATATGGTGTGTGTTATCGACACGCTGGACCCATTTTGCAGCTGGATTTGCAAATGATGTCTGATCTAACTCTTGGAATGAACCTAGGCCGAGAGTACCTTCAGCAGCTGAACCACCTAAAATGACTAAAGGCATTGCACTTTTTGTTGATACGTACATAGGAGTGACAGTATTTGTCATCGCAGGGCCAGATGCAGCCACCATTATTCCTGGTTTTTGATTAATATACCCCCAAGCTGATGCAGCGAATGCAGCATTCATTTCATGTCGGCAATTGATAACTTTGATGCCTTCATTCGATGCTTGTGCTAGCACATCAATCATGGGACCACCAAGTACAGTAAAAATGGTGTCTATGCCCATCACACGTAATTGTTTTGCTAACAGACTTGCTCCACTAACTTGAGTCATATCGTACTCCAATGCTTAACTTGGCATTCCAAACAGCACGTCTTGGGGTGCAGAGATCATTCCTTGATATCCAACTTTTGTCCCATCCCAAGGATGAGCTCGCGCAACTTCTTCATTAATATCAATGCCCCACCCAGGGCCATTGGGGATAGTCATATAACCATCAATAATTTCTGGCGTATTGGTTGTTAGGTCATCTTTCCATGGGACATCATCTATATCTATTTCCATGATACGGATATTTGGAAGAGTCGCACAAAGCGCTGCACTAATGAAGGTTGAAAGGTGGCTATAATAATTATGTGGCGCCACATTATGTTCAAATACTTCAGCTAGGTCTCCAATTTTCTTGGATTGACTAAAGCCATTCCAAGGAACATCAATCATGAAAATATCTGCCGAATGTTGTTGGAAATAGGGTAGATATCCTCGCATATAAAATAGATTTTCCCCAGTGCAAATACGTGTGGTAGTTGAGTCTTTTATTTGTCTTAAACTTTCAGGATCGTACATATCTATTTCCAGCCAAAGTAAATCGAATTGTTCTAATACTTTTGCAATTCTTAAGCATGATTCTGTTTTGAAGTTAAAATTAAGATCTAGATTAATATCAACATTTGGCCCGACAGCATCACGAAACGTTCCGATTAACTTTTCGATGTGTTTTAATCCACCCTTGGTAATAACTTGATCAGTAGTTCCTTTCGGTCCACCGAATCCTCCGCTAATTCGTACTGGAGAATCACCAGGACCAATAACATTTGTTTTCAGTGCTGTGAATCCTCTATCTACCACTTCTTTACCAAGATTTGATATGTCATCCCATGTCCGAAGTTGTGGCACCCCAATTAACTCGTAATTTTGAATTCTGGAAGAGCCACAATGAGACCAATAGACACGTACTTTTTCCCGCACTGGACCACCAAAAAGTTCTGCTACTGATATACCTAAACTTTTAGCCTTAATATCTATAAATGCACAATCTAACCCCGCCATTGCTTTTGCCGCGATTCCTCCAAGACTTTGTCGTGTTCCACGGTACATATCCCAAAATCGTGTTTCAAATTCACGAGGATCTTGACCTAGAAGTATAGGTTCGAGATCAGCTATTGTTGCTGCTACTCCTTGAGGCGATCTTCCATCACTACACTCTCCCCATCCGGTAATACCTTCATCCGTTTCCACTTTGACAAATCCCCAGGGACGCCAACCTGCATCAACAATAAATGTTTCGATATTGGTAATTTTCATGCGTTTCACTTTCAATCGGTATGTTAATTTATATCATCTTACCTATGTCACACATGAATTGGGAGATCGAAAAGAGGTATTATTTTTTCTCTAGCCCCAAGAGATATGAATGTAGCCAAGTTGCTGCACGTTTTCCATCTGCAATAGCTGTCACAACTAAATCTGCACCATTAATAGCATCTCCGCCTGCGAAGACATATGGAATGTTTGTTTGACCTGTACGTGAATTTACTTCTACGAGATGCCATTGATTTGATTCAAAAGGAGCAGATTCTACGAATTCTTTATCGGGACCATATCCAATCGCAATTGCTACAGAACTAGCATCAACCATGAAATTTGATCCTTCAATAGGTACAGGTCTTCTTCTGCCGCTTTCATCAGGTTGACTCAGTTCCATACGGATAAGCTCTACTTGTTTCACCTGACCGTTCTCATCTCCGATAAAACGAACTGGTGTTGTTAGATAAAGGAACTTAACGCCTTCTTCTTTTGCATGTATACGTTCTTCAGCTCGTCCCAACATTTCGTTTTCAGTTCTGCGGTAAACACAAATTACTCTTTCAGCACCTAATCGAATGGCAGTACGTACACAATCCATAGATGTATCTCCACCGCCCACTACAACTACATTTTTCCCTATATATGGTTGTTCTTGTTGTTCTGGGGGGAGTTCATATGGTTTTAAGTTTCCGCGTACAAGAAAGTCTGTGGCCTGATATACATGTTGAAGCTCTTCACCTTCAAGGCGCATAAGATTCCCTACCCCTGCACCAGTGCCAATGAAGATAACGTCATATCCATGATCTAAATGAAGTTCTTTTAGGGTTATATCAACTCCGATTTTGGTGTTGTTGACAAAATTAATGCCTAATTTTTGTAAAGAACTTAGCTTTGATTCTAGTAATTCTTTGTTCATCTTAAAATTGGGTATACCATATCGAAGGACTCCACCTGGTTCAGGCCACATATCAAAAATAGTACATTGGTGACCTCGAAGTTGCAGTTCTTCAGCTACGGTTAAACCTGCAGGTCCACTGCCAATAATTGCAACTCGGAAACCGGTTGTCTGTTGTGGTGTTGGTGTTGGGAATCCACCTATTTCTTTACGTTGTGAATCTGTTACAAAAGATTCTAATCTTCCTATAGCGACAGGTGGTTGTTTGATTCCATCTGGTCTAATAGCAAATCCAACTACACAATCTCCTTCGCAGAGAGATTCTTGGGGGCAGAGTCTTCCACACATTTCTGGAAGTGTTGAGGTTTCACGAAATTTATTTGCTGCACCTACGATGTCACCCGTTTCTAATAATTTTAAGGCTCCTGGAATATCGTTATGAACGGGGCATGCAGATATACAAGGTGCGGAAGGGCAATCAATACATCTGGATGCCTCTACGATAGCCATATCCATTTGAAGGGGTAGGTATGTCTCCTCAAAATTATTTACACGTTCAGTTGGAGCTCTTTTAGGAACTGTCTGTCTAGGTATTGCAAGACGATCTTGTACATTTTCAAATTCTTGTTCGTTGTTTGCACTTGCCATGCCATACAGTTTCGCATTAGATATTGATATGTGCGATGTTGTCGTTATGAATCCCCTGATTGACTTTTCATGGTTAATAAATTTTGTGATAAATCTCTAGATAATCTTTAAGAATTCTTAATTTCTTTAGTGAAGGTGATTGGTGTGGATCGTCGGTACCACCATGTCTTGTGTATGCAGTTGCTATTTCCATAAACATATTGTCGTAAAATATACTGACCTCTTCGTAAGTGAGAGGATCATTGCTATTCTCTGGCTGCGGGATGCCATAGAGTACGCGCATTTTTTCGAATTCTTTAGTTTTCATCAAATTCGATAATTCTAGATGTTTGTCAACATCGGTCATATGTTCACCTCATACTAACTGTCTCATGTTTTTTGTTATCATCCTATGCAAATATTGGTCAGGAGATTTTAATGATTCATGAATTAAGAATATATACAGCAACAAATGGTCGTATGAACGATTTAATGGCACGCTTTCGGGATCATACGATGGCACTTTTTGAAAAGCATGGTATCCAGAATGTTGCATATTGGCGTAATTCCATCGGTGGTCGTAATGACGAGCTTTGGTACATTCTTGCATTTGAAGATGCGAATCAACGTGCGCAAGCTTGGGCAGCTTTCGGATCTGATCCCGATTGGAATAAGGCAAGGTCTGAATCGGAAGCTAATGGACCTTTAGTTGATCATATTGAAAATCGTCTCATTACGATGACTGATTTTTCTCCATTGCAATAAAGTGGTTAGATTTTTTTAATATGTTTATAGTGAAATGACTCGATGATTGGAGATGGTATGACTACTGAAAATCAATCTATTCCCTATTTAGGTGAAATTCGCTGGATTCTACAAGCTGGCATGTTGTTATTTATTTACACAGTTGTGGTAGGTATTTTGAATGGTCTTGATCTAGTTGATTTTGAACGTAAAGCCCTTCTTACACATCTTCACATAGGGACTCTAGCTTGGATTACTGGGGGTGTTTTTGCTGGTGCATTAGTGTTATTTGGATCTAACGATCCTGATAATAAAACAATAAGTCGTTTAGCCGTTGCAGCTCCATTAGTTGCAGCTGCTTACAATATGGCCTTCCTCACGACTACCAATCTTGCTCGACCAATCCTTGGAGCGCTCATGATGATTATCCTTTTAGGATTTGCCTTTTGGGGATTTAGACAAGCGCGTGGAACGACGCTTAGTGTCCCGCATCTTGGAATCCTTGCAGGATTAGCTACCTCAGTCATCGGTGCTGTGTTTGGAGTTTTCTATGGGATTATTATCGCAAATCCAGATAGTGGTATTCCTGCTAGACTTGGAGAAGCACATCCTGCTGCGATGATTGTGGGATTTCTTATTCCTGTAGGAATGGTTTTTTCAGAATGGATATTAAATAAAGGTGCTACTTTACAGCCTGCAAGTCGCGCTGGTTGGTTGCAGATCGGACTGCCATTTCTTGGAGGCGTTGCTGTAGTTGTAGGTTTAATATTAGATTTGATCCCACTGGTTATGTTGAGCCTGCCTTTTGAAATCATTGGGATAGGTATTTTTGTGGTAAGGATGATTCCTGCTATTCGTTCCACCTCATTCTTTGCTGCAGGGAATGCTCGATACGGAGTGATTGCAAGTGTTTTTGTTGTCGTAAATCTCTGTATCTTTGTTTACTTATTAGTGAATTACATTTCACAAGATGATTTTGATTCGATACCTCGAAGGTTAATGTTGGCTCTGGATCATTCCATCTTTGTCGGTGTTCTCACTGTTGCGCTGATTCCTTTTATAGGTCGTTATGCTTCTAAAACATATAAAAATGTCATTGATCATGTCATGTTCTGGGGACTATCTATTGGGACTATAGGCTTCATGGTTGGTTTGTTAACAGACACTGATATTTTGATACGTGTGTTTACACCAATTTTGGGATTGGCAATTTTACATGCAGTAGGTGTGTTTGTTCCCGCTATGGGTAATCCTTCGGACACACTCAAAAAAGCTTTGAGTTAGTTCTAAGCCATAACTAAATGACAGTTCTCCTCTGCAAATAAGGAGAACTGTCATTTTGGATTATCTATTAATATTTGCTAGGCCAGTTCGAATACCTGTAATTGCCCATTCGTTCCATGGCAAGGTAAAGAATTTAAAGCCTTTTTCAACATACATATTCGGATCCATTCCCGGAGGAATGAAGTACATACCTGCTGTAACTCCATGATTTTTACATGCATTTGCTATTTTTTCGAGTCCGCTTTGGTACGTATCCGATGGATAATCTAATGGTACATCAAGTGCAATTGATAAATCTGATGGTCCAACAAGAAGGACATCGATACCCTCAACACTGAGAATATCATCAATGTTTTCCATAGCCTCAGTTGTCTCAATCATAGGAATAATCAGAAGTTCTTCATTTACTGTGTCGAGATAGTCTCTGTAATTATCAAAATCACCCCATTCACCACGAATACCTGCATTACTTCGTACTCCTTTAGGGTAGTATTTACATGATTGGACCATAGCGGCAGCTTCTTCTTTAGTATTGACCATTGGCACAATGATTCCTCTGGCACCAGCATCTAACGCGTAACAAATCAAATCTGCACGATTGTCACTGACTCGTACTATTGGTGTAGGTTTTTTCCCTTTCAGAGTTTGGATACTTGGTTGCCATTGTTTAATTTCAACAGCAGAGTGCTGTGTATCAAAGAAAATAAAATCGTAATCTGTATCGCCTAAAAAATTAACATCACTGTTTGCTAAAGCTGAAGTTCCAACTGCAGTCTGCCCAGATTTTAGTCTATCTTTTAAAGTATTCATTTTTCCTCCTAAAACTAATACATATTACATCGCTTTGTTCTTTTAAGTAGAAGATATTTGGGATATCTTACATTTTAGTGACGTTATTGAACTTTGTATTAGAAGTGGTCATTTTTTTGATTGTGATAATGCTATAGTTGTTGCCATCTTTAATTAATACTGAAATTGCATAGGTGTAATGAAATGAAGCGGCAAGTACATTTGAATCTTTTTATTCATAGTCGTGGCCATCATGAGGCTGCATGGAGGCATCCGTCAGCCTCTCCTTTTTTGTTGACTGATTTTCGGTATTACAAAGATTTAGCGTTAAAGGCAGAAAATGCTTTTTTTGACTCTATTTTCCTATCCGATATTTTGGCACTGGGTTCTGATATTGAGCATACTCCACGTGCTGTCTTAGATCCCATACCATTGATGGGCTCACTTGCAGCGATCACTTCAAAAATAGGAATTATTGGCACTGCCTCAACTACCTATGTTGAACCGTATAATCTGGCAAGACAATTTGCTTCTCTTGATCACCTGAGTAACGGTCGTGTCGCTTGGAATATTGTCACCACATCCTCAGCTGAAGCGGCCACAAACTATAGTGACAATCCTCAAGCTGGCATTGAAGAACGATATGGTCGTGCTGATGAATTTATGACAGTTGTTAATAGCCTCTGGGATAGTTGGGCTGAAGATGCGGTATTAGATGATCGTTTGAATGGGCAATATACACTTCCAGGCCGGATTCAACCTATTAATCATCATGGTAATTTTTATGATGTGAACGGCCCCTTAACTGTTCCACGTGGTCCTCAAGGCCGACCAGTTCATGTACAGGCAGGATCATCTGAACCTGGTCGTGCATTCGCAGCTAAACATGGAGAAGCTATTTTTACAGCGGTATTGGAAAAGTCGGCAGCGCAAGATTTTTATCGTGATATTAAATCTCGTGTAATTTCTCAAGGACGTTCTCCTGATCAATGTGTAATTATGCCAGGATTGAGTCCAGTGATTGCTTCTACTGAAGCTCAAGCGCATCAATATGTTTGTGAACTGGATGAACTTGGCAACATAGATACGGGTCTTAAAAGATTATCAGTAGCCTTTGGTGGTATAGATCTTTCTCATATAGATCTTGATAGGATTTTAGTTCCTGATGATTTTCCAGACCCAGAAACTTTGCAAGGAGGAGTTAGTCGACCGAAACTAATTGTCGATTTAATTCGAAATGAACAACCAACACTTCGTCAATTATTGTCTAAACTATCTGGTGCACGTGGTCATTACACATTTGCAGGTACCGCTGAACAAGTTGCTGATTTGATGGAAGATTGGATAAATGACAAAGCAGCAGATGGGTTTAATCTGATGCCTCCAGTATTACCTGAAATGTTTGATATTTTTATTGCAGAAGTAATTCCTTTGTTACAGCAACGTGGAATATTCCGTACACATTATGAAGGTGTTACTCTTCGAGATCATTATGGATTAATGTATCCTGACAGTCAGTTCAAATAACTTAATTTATCGTGCGGGGTAGTAATGAGATCTCCTTTTTTTTACTTTGGTTTCGGTTCAAATTTGAATAAAAGCCGATTACATATTCATTGTCCTTCTGCGCAATTTCTTACTATTGCAGAGTTACCTCATTTTCGACTCGCTTTCACAATTCGTAGTGAAAACACTTGGCAGGGTGGAGTTGGCGATATCCAATCATCTTCAGATGAATCAGTATGGGGAGCATTATGGTTGATTGATGGTGAAGATTCCGAGGAACTTGATAAGCAAGAAGGTGTATTTCGAACACCGCCTGCTTATCAAAGGAAAAACGTTCAAGTTCGGACACCTGCTGATGATCTAATTACATGTCGTACATATCAGGTTGTATCACCAAATTTAGCAGGCTACTCACCCTCTCTCGCATATAAAGAAACAATGTTAAAAGGTGCTAAGGAAATTGGATTGCCAAATTTTTATATTGATTTTTTAGAAAATATTTAAGTAAGCATTCTTAATGCAGTAATGCTAACTTTCACTTTGTCTATGAGTCAATTCGAATCCTATACCCAAAGCCAAGTCTATTTTTACAGCGTTCGAGGTACTTGCGATGAATGATGATGTAAAATTGGACTAGGTTTAGAAAGATCAACGAGGTAACTAAATCGAGCTTCAAAATTCTGGACCGCTCCCTCAACATTGAAGCGCCAGTCGTAAATGCCACCAAGAGCAAATATCTGATTTTGTAATTCTTGAACAACCAAATATTTTTCATTAACACTAACACTTAGCTCTTCACGGCTTCCAAGCTCTTCAAAATATCCCCGTAATTTTTCTGGCGTGTTTAGTATTCCGTTAGAAAAAGTTGGTATCAATATGGCTTCATTGTCATATAAGTTAAGCAGGCTCTCGATATCACCATTATTTACGAGTTGAATCCATTCATCTAAAAAGTTTCGTGGATCTGTCACATTATTTCCTTAATCTTTATGTATTACTCAGCAGGTAGAGTGGCCGTTTTATCTAAATCAGGATGTTTTGCAGTCCATTGCGTCACTTTGTCATAAGTAGCAGCAACACGATATGCCATTGCTTCATCAAATTGATTCGTAATAATTTGCATTGATATTGGAAGTCCTTCATGACTGAATCCAATCGGTACTGCTAGAGCAGGATTACCAGTCACGTTAAAAGGCGCTCTTGCTTGTCTTGGATAATATTTTTCACGTGCAGCAGAGTCTTCAATCGGAAAAGCAGCCTCCATATTATTAACAGTGATTACCGCATCGAAATTATTGAAGAATGTGTTAAATTCTGCAGCATACCGTGCTCTTGTTCGCAATGCCTGAACATAATCTACAGCACTAAACGCAGTGCCTGGGAGTAGTCTGCTTAAAGTCGACTCTGCATAATCATTCGCCCGGTTTGTGAGCCATTCCTGATGAATTGCACATGCTTCAGATAAAAGAATAATTCTATTGCACGTTGCGTAATCAATAAGTGGATGCGTATTTATTTCTTGGATTTGAGCTCCACTGTCACTAAGTACAGTTAACGCTTCTTCCATTGCAGCAATGACGTCATCACCTGCGATCATATCCTTTTGATAGAAATGTCTTATCACACCAATTCTCAAATCTTTGACACCTATATCTAAGTCTTTGGAGAAGTTGGGCACACCTAGTTCAGCACTTGCAGGATCCTTTGTGTCGAAACCAGATATGATAGATAATGCAAGTGCGTTGTCTCGGACTGTTCGTGTTAATGGCCCTACGTTATCAAGTGAAAAAGACAGAGGGACAACACCGTTTCTACTGACTCGGCCATAAGTTGGTTTCATCCCTAGTAATCCATTCATTGATGCAGGGCCACGTACAGATCCTCCTGTGTCAGATCCCAATGCAATAGGCACAAAACCTGCAGCAACTGCTGCACCTGAACCACTGGATGAACCTCCAGGATAATATTCTCTTCCCCAAGGATTTCTTGCTGGTGGCCACGGAAGATCGAATGATGGTCCTCCCAATGCAAATTCATGTGTAGATAATTTCCCTAGTAAAATTGCGCCGGCCGCCTTTAGCCTTGCGGTCACTTCTGCATCCTTCTCGGCAATATTATCTGCAAGGATTTTTGAATGAGCTGTTGTTGGCCATGAGCTCACATCAATAATATCCTTTAGCGCGAATGGAACTCCATGTAATGGACCAAGTGATGTGTCATCTCTCATAACTATATCTTCAGCTTCCTTAGCAGCTGCTAAAGAAGCTTCAGGTCGCATAGTAAGGAATGCATTTAGCCCTGGATCATACTTTTCAATTCTATTTAGTAATGATTGCGTTAATTCAACAGGTGATAATTTCTTGGACGCAATTAACTCAGCAGCTTCATGTGCTTCTAGCCAATGTAATTCGTTCATTTTTTTTCAGTCCAAGTTTGTGCTCTATATACATTTGCTGACTCTTGGTGCCAAAAGTTATCACGATCTAATCTCTCTGCAGCTGCACTCGCTGTTTCGCTAGCCTTTGATGCTCTTTCTTCACCAACAGCAGTTTTAATTTCCTCAGGGACATTACGAATGTTCATTTCATTTCTTTCTATTCAGGTCACTTTTTATGCTTCTGTGTTAAACCACTGGATAGCACCTTTCATGCCACCTTCAGCCATTCTTCCTTGCATTTCTTTAACTGCGTTTGTTGCATGTGCAACTGCATCCCATTCAGATCCTGAAAGTACTGCAGCTCTGAACCCTTGAAATTCCATGATTCTATTTACAGATTTTTTCTTCAAATTCAGTAATGAAAGAGGAAGTCGGGCAATTAATTGGGCTTTCTCGTAAGTCTTTGTTTCTAAATCTTCTGGTGCAAATGATTCATTTGCAAAACCCCAATCTTGTGCTTGCTTGCCTGAAATTGTAGTACCTAAAAGCCATCCAATTTCTTTGGTTCTTTTTGGGCCTACAAACCAATACCAAAATGTCTCAATATCTCCACTGCCAATAGGCAGTGAAGGAAATCCAATTTTGGCATCGTCAGCTACAAAGGTTAAGTCAGCCATGACGGCTAACATGCTTGCACCTGCAAGGCAATATCCGTGAACCATAGAGATTATTGGTTTAGGTGATTCCCATAGTGATAGCCATCGAAGTGCAGTTTCTTCTAGTCGATCTCTATCTTCATCAACAGTTTGCTCGCTTCCATGGTTGTCACCACCTCCAATTGCATAACCAGCAGAGAATGCTCGTCCTGCACCGCGGATTACTAGAACACGTGATTGATCATCACGGTTGAATTCTTTTATAGCTTCTTCGAATTCTGCTAATAATACTGGTCCCATCGCATTGAGTTTTTCCGGACAATTTAAAGTAAGAGTGGCTATTCTATTTTCTGTACTATACAAAATTTCTTTATAGGTCATTTCTTCTCCGATTTTAGTAGGTAGATTTAAACTTTACCTTTTATATTTCTTGGTTATTCGAACTAAATCATTACAAATTTAGATTTGCAGTCTATCTTTTTACATGTTTTTCGTAAAGAAATATGAGGTATTGGTAATGTAAGGAATAGTAAACTGCAAACATGGAGCCGGCGGTAGGATTCGAACTAACGACCTACTTTTTTACAAATCCAACCAATGTATACCGTTTGATCTCGTCGAGCCTTGTCCATCTAGCACAATGTATAGGTGGCTTATTGTATGTAATATCAAGTAGCGCTTGATAGCTTAATTAGCAAATCGTGCTAGATCAGATTCGTGTAAAACGGGATGGGCAATGCCTTTTGCAACCAAGTCCGCGATTAACATACCAGCACCTGGCCCCCTTCCGAACCCCGAGGATGCCAGCCCGGTCGCGACGAACAAATTTTCATTATGTGGCACCCGCCCAATAATCGGATTCCCGTCCATTGAGAATGGCATAAGACCTGACCAAGTAGTCGCGATAGGAAGATCGATAAGTAACGGTAGTATCTCTGTAGCATGTCCCTTGTTGACGTCAATTCCGGAGCCTTCAATGGTTTTGTTAAAGCCAACATTTCTTCTATCGCCACCGAATATGATTTCACCGCTTTTCCTTTGCCTACCGTAAAGATGCCTTGTCAAACGTTGGCTACCTGAATGAGTTAGTTCGGGAGGATATCCCATACCTGCATACAAATTTTCACTCCAGTGGAACCGAGATTCAAATGAGCCAATCGTTCCAAAAACTCTCGGAGGAAGAGGTTCTGTTGCCCACATTTGACCAATAATCGGTTCAATTGGGATTTCTACTCCCACCATGTTCCCAAGTGATTTACTCCACGCACCAGCCGCAAAAACAACAACTCCTGACTCGTAGGATCCCTTGTTAGTCTCTAATTTCCACGCCTTGTTCTGAGGCTTCATCGCCGTAACTTCGGTACCCGTTTCTATTGTCGCACCCGCCTGAATTGCGGCTTGCCCGAACGCCCGAGTAGTTTTTAATGGATCAGCTTGTCCTCTGAAACGGCTATATACATATCCAAGCATATCTAGACTCAGCTCAGGTTCTAGTGCTTTAGCCTCGTACGAACTCATTAGTTCAAGGTTGAACCCGTTGTTTTGCCCCTCCAGTACTTGTTTCTTAGCGTAGGCGTATTGCGCCTCATTATGGATAGCTGTAAAAGAGCCAGACTGACGAAACTCAAGATCATAGCCTAACTCGTTTTGTAACCTCTTAAAAATATCCAAACTACCCATTGTCAAATGTTCTTGAAGTGAAGGGGATTTGCCCCAGCCTGCTCCTCCGAGTCCTCCCATGTTCACCCCTGACGCTTCACCAGAGATTTCACCCTTCTCCAATACCAAGGTAGAAATACCTGCCTCGGCAAGATGGAGAGCAGCCGAACACCCCACTATGCCAGCACCAATAACGATCACATCTGCATTCAATTTCTGTGTTCCCATCTTGTTCCA
>CEQM01001423.1_pt1 | contig 17654 bp, 27 predicted proteins | sample 531111 | NCBI WGS metagenome assembly CEQM01 (sample SAMEA2621278, study PRJEB7988) | marine metagenome | biome: marine biome (ENVO:00000447); feature: deep chlorophyll maximum layer (ENVO:xxxxxxxx); material: "saline water (ENVO:00002010), including plankton (ENVO:xxxxxxxx)" | depth 120 m
GCCACTTACCGTATACTGCCAACCGGTGGCGAAATCCTCTGACACTATCGCCTCAGATATCACAGATCGCGACGTTGTCGTTTGGGTGAGCTGACCGGACGAAAAATTTGGTACTACCGGAACCGCACCTGCAGGTATGGCAAAGACACCCGCCGCAATTACGACATACTTTAATTTCGATATGGCGCCAACAATCGGGGCAGCCAGTCTCTCGGATGCATGAGTAGACATATGACATCTACTTCACGTTAAGAGTAGATATAAATTGTCCAATCGCCGTAGTACCCGCGCCGCCGGCAGTTAACGACGTAATTGTTCCACCAGCTAAACTCGATACTCCACCAGCCAAGGTGCCTTTAGTACCTCCGGCAAACGTGGTGGTGCTTCCGAAAGCCGGAATGGACTGTACCTGACCGGTGGTTGTCGACACAGTTGAACCGGCGTTTATTGCAGGTATGGCGTCTCCCTGGAGCCAACTTTCAGAAAAACTGAACTGATTTCCGGTGGTATTAATATCGTACGTACCAGCCTTCATTGTCGATGCCGCAGTAGCTGAGCCGGCTGTTAAGCCTCCAAATACATCGCTATTACCAGCTCCAACTTTAATATTTGTACCGCTTACTGCGTAAGTTGAACCCAACCTAGTTGCAACTGAGCTAGCACCATCCACGGTGAGCTGCACCGAAGAACTCAGGCTATGAGTGATATCTGCCATCGCAGGTGCTGCAACCGATGCAAGTAACAGCGCTGGTAAAACTATGCGCTTCATGGAAGGGATTCGAATGTCTCCTTCTATAGTAGGTAATTATTTTTGCTTACAGATTTGCTTCGCCTGCCAATGTTGCAGACGATACTGTTGTCTAAGAATCTCTTGGCAATGCTCGCAAGAGCACTCATTTTGATGCTGATAATTACTTCCTACTCTTTGGTCCTGTGTGTCCATGAGCAATACCTAGTTCGTGCATCTTGGAATGTTCATCAATAGTATCTCTTAACTCTTTCTTTCCTGCTCCCAATGTGAAGTAAAGCCCATATGCGACCAAAGATAAAACTATTAATCCGAAAAATAATATAAAACCTTGGTCAGGAGTTAAATGAAAATGAGGAATCATAGGCTGTTTTTCCCATGTTCCAGGCAAGGAATAAACAGAAGGTATAGAGAGTAAAAGCGTCATAAATAAGCCTTAGAGATGTTAGTTGCAAACCCTATAAGAGTAACGCCAGCGGCTAATACTGCTGCGGCACCTATGACCCATTTTTCTACAGCCTTAAGCCGTTCACGTAACTCATCCTGCTTCTCTTCCAGTCTTTCGATCTTTAGAGCTTGTACTGTCAGACGAGTCTCTTGAGACGCATCAACATGTGAATGGTTTTCGCAGGTCATGATTTTTTAGAAGAATTAACAACATCTGCACCTAAGATTTTAATCGGAGTTTCTACACGAATTGTCTGGAAACCACCCCCTGTATTCATTAAGGCCAACATCTCCTTTTTACTTAGAGGCTTATCATCGCCACTAGCGTCATAAGTTCCATCACCTTTCTTCTTAGCACTCTTATCCAGGCCAAAACTTGCAAGCGAAGAAGCCAGGAGCGACGCCGGAAAAGTTATATCCTGCTTTTCCCCTGACGTCAACCCAGGAATCTCTGGCAAATAATTTAAGGTCACTAGTGCCCCGGACCAAGCAACTACTACCAGTCTCACTAGGACTGAGATGTACTCAAACTGTTCGTCTTTATCGTCTACCTTCTCCTTGATCTTTTGAAAAATGCTCTTCTTCTCTTCCGCTTTTGGAGCTTCCTTATCTGCCGTAGTAGCCATTTCATTTTTCTAATCTACATTAATAGTAGACGTTTTAAGTTGGGTAGTACGCAGGGACTAATGTACCTCTATCGTCATCGTCGTCATCGTCGTCCTTGAAAGGTAATTCACCCAGCATAAGAATGCTAACGATGAATACAGATATAACAGGTAGAAATGGAAATAGAAAAGCTAATTGAAGTGTTGACGGGTCAGCTAGTTCGTTCATGAAGTTTGTTTTGTGCTTTGAGAGCTTTTTTAAGGATCTTGCGTGCTTGGTCACGAGTCACGCACTTCTCCGCCTTTTTATTAAGACGTAAAAGTTTTTGATGTTGTTTCTTAATGTTAGGCTTTTCTGTTTTCGTACTGATTCGCATTAACCAAACCTCCTGCACCATAAAGTCCTAATAAGGCTCCTAACGTACCACCTCCATATAAAGCAGCTTTTCTATAACGACCCATTACTGGAGGTCTCATTTGCTTAGCCTTATCTAGAGCCTGAGCTATATCATCAGCTTTAGCCATTGTTACAGATGGATCCGCAACTCCAGGAGCATTAGCAATGCTTCTCTTCATTAATTCAGCTTCCTGATCAGGAGTCATCGCTCTTCGCTGAGCATAAATCTCAGCATCTTCAGCTTGTGAAGCCTGCTGAACTTCTGCTAAAGCTGCAAGTTGTTCAGGGCTTAACTTGTAAACACTATCTGGTGCTGCTCCAAGATCTCCTTGTAACTCTTTAATAACCGAATTGTAGACTTCACCTTGCAAAGTTTGTGGACTTATGTTTCTTTCTTTTAATCTTTCTTTTCTAAGACCTTCTTGCATTCGATATGATTCACTTCTATCTCTTGTCCTACCTGGATTCACATAATCTTCGTCAGGAGGAGTAGCAGTAGGAGTTACGTTTGTTGACTCAGGAGCATTCAAAGTAGAAGCTGGTGGCTTATTGACTAAAGCGTCAGCATCATATCCTTGCTGAGTTAACCTTTGTCTGATTTCTCCTTCTCCTACGTTGTCAATAGCTGCTTGAACAAAGGCTTCTTCTCCTTGAGTAGAGAGCAACACATTTCGAACAACACTTTTAGCCGCTCCATCACCTGCTTTAGCGAGGATAACAATATCATTAAAAGCTCTTTTAGCAGCTTCGTCTCCTGCTATTAATCCAACTTTCAGCAAGCCTAAAGAACCAGCTAGCCCTTTACGACCAGACATTGCCCAGTCGTCGGCAGCTTTTAATACTCGATCAATACCGCTGTTCGGATCCATTAGTAGTTATTGTATTGATATCCTGGAGCCACATTAGGGAGCATGATCTCAGGCAAGGGTGTTCTAGGAGCCATTCCTCGTGCCTCTCCCATTTGAGCACCTAATTGAGCTTCGTAAGGTATTACTGGGATTCTTTGTATTGCTGGATTCAATATTCCGTCTACTGCCTCTGCTGCGTCTAATTCGTCCTGAATAGCTTTTAATTCTGATCCTGAAGGACCGCCAAAGCCAACACCAAAGGGCTCACCACTTGCTTCTCTTGCATTCGTTAATCCTTCGGTCGTAACATTACCTTCTGGCGTTAAATTTGGATTATTATGATGAGCTAAAAGCTGAATACCTTGATCATCCTCCAAGGCTGTACCTCCCAATATACCTTCTACATCCTCTGCAAAAGCATTAGGATCACCAGTAAGTTTGCTTGACAACCAAGCCGCTAAAGCCCGTTGATCTTCCTCCGTATTACCGAAGCCTCCTGCAGCTAATCTCAAGGGTCTAACAGATTACGTTCATTCCCTATTGTAGTAGGTATTATGACATCACTCGTCTACTATCGAGGTACAAACAGATTATCAGTAAAGTAATATCCTTTCTTATCTTTCAGGCTATCTGGTGTTTGATACACAGTATCCAAAGGTAAATAATTAAACCAACCAGTTGCAATATATTTTGTTTCAGTAGGACTAACGATTCCACGATGTGTATAAGTCCAATCCACAGGCCATATAACAGTCAAACCTTTTTGTGCTTTCAGTTTTAATTTTTGATGATCCCATTCCGTTCCTCCTCCGTCGTGAACATCATTTAAATAGGTCATCCATGTTAAGTGACGAGCTATAGTTGTTGCATTCATCGAAGATCTTTCTGTATGCCACCTAAAAAATGCTTCGTTAGGTTTGTACTTTTGAATATTAAATACTTCATATAACGCATTTCCCCATGCCTGATGAGCTAATTCGCAATTAGGAAATTTTTTACAATAATCGTCTAAAACTTTATTTAATTCTGTATTAAACTTTTTAATTCTTTCATCCTTCATTAAATATGGCACTCCTAAATCAGTAGATTTTTTACCTTTTTCATCTAGTTGATTGTTATTAGAACCAGCCAATCTCCCTTCTCTTTTTAAACAAATCCAATATCTTCCATCCTCGTGAGGAATATTGTGCGTACCCATAGGGGTTTCTTCAAAATATTCAATCAATCCATCGCAAATATCTGGATCTATTTTTCTCCCATACAAAAATTCATGGTGAGTAAATTCCATATAAAAACCGCCCATACTTAGTACAGTATGAACGGTTTTCAGTGAAAATCTATTAACTAATTAACAGTTACATAGATTCGGATGTTCTCCAGTAGCACAATAATCCTCATGGAAAGACGTATTTTCACAAGTACGTTCTTCAGGTACACCTGGTCCCATGGTAAATCCTTTCGGTAAGGAGATGCCACCATGATTAGTACATCCCACTAGCAATACCGCAAGCAGTAGTTTAGAAGCTGTACTTAACACCTAGCTTTCCACCAGAACCAAAGTTTTCTTCTTCTTCGCCTGTGAGGAAAGATACTTCACCGTAGATATCTGTAGAGTCAGATACTGCAATACTTCCACCAGCTTTTCCTGAAAGACGAGTTTCAGTGTCTGCATCTTTAACAGCTACGAATGCTGGACCACCTTGTACGTAGTAAGAAACCTTACCAGTATCATTAGCACCTGCATAACCTATATGAAGGTCTGTTGTAGCGTTTGTATATTTTTTATCTGTCCAACTTGCGTTAGTTTCAGCGTTAATATAAGGACCAGCAAGGGTAGCAGGAGCAGCAATTAAAGTTAAAGCAGCAGCGCTATAAAAAGTCTTTAGCACGAAATAAGTTTTTGTAATAACATTTCTTATTTTATATATAAAATGTAATGTTTTAAGACCCTTGTGCCAGTACGTTAGCCTTATGTCGTCTTTTCCTTGTCATAAAAATCCTTCATTACTGATTTCATTTCTGCAGGTAAAGGGTAGTGTCTTAGTAAAGTTCTTGCTTCTCTCCTAACCTCTAAAGGAATTCTTGGTGTTTCTTTAGTGGAGGTCAACCTTAAAAGATAATCTCTTGTAGAAACAACAGCATTAATTTTTTGATCTTTACTGCTAATAGGATTCCTTTCTGGAACGGGAGGATATTTCCTAAGCTTCATCGTATTCAAGACTAACAGGTCTAGCAATGTTAGATGCTTTTATTTGCTCTCTTGTTTTTTCGTCATGCCATAAATCTACTTGACGTTCTATCTCTTGCATCCCTACATGCTTCGCGTAAGTCTCGGCTAATCCTGTATACGTATTTCTTTTAGGAATAGGAGCATCATTTCTTTTATATAAATCATATAAATAACTCATAAAATCAGATCTATTCTGATTATTCCTTACCCTACGTCGAGGGTTCATGCTGTCAGCCATCTTAAGAGATCGTGTCTTTAAAGATTAGCTGAGAATTCGAAAGAAGCTAGCCTCTTCCTGCTAGAAGTCTTCCTATCAAAGCTGCAGATCTCATTTGACCTTCTTTCTCTTCATCACTCCTGCCTCTATTGTCACGGTCTATTGCTGCTTTAACTGCTGTAATTCCAGTAGGTGACTCCATTTTTGGCTTAGGTGTCTCTCCTCTCATTCCTTCATCTGTATCTTTAGTAAAAGGAACAACAGGCAGAGGTCTAACCATGTCGTCTTCTGGTGGCCTTGTCTTTCTGTATTCTTCAGCTTCTTTAGATCCTTTGATAGCACTATAAACTTGATCTCGATCCATCTTTCCTGACTTCAACTCATTAGCCCAGTAGTCAAAGCCTTCAGTATCAGCGTCTCTTCCTAAGTTATTTCTGTAAGCATCAGTTAAGAAATTTTCCACAACGCCGCTATACTCGTCTGACCTACGAAGATTACCTATGACATCGTCTTTAGTAGCTCTACCACTACGAAGTTCCTCTCCCCAATATTGTTTACCTTCATCATCTACCTGCCTATCTAAATTTCTTAGGTATGCATTGTTCAGAAAAGTGTCAACTTCGTCCATAGCTGGAGGTTTTTGTCCGGGAAAACCTGGTCGACCGGGATCCTTGGGACGAGGCAAACCAGGCTCATAGTCAGGCATTGGATCTCCAGGGCCGTATTGATCTTTTCCCCTACGTCTACCTGGCAGTCTTTCATCAGGTCTACCTGGCATTCTCTCCTCTTTTGGAACCCCGTCAGGGAAATAAGGTAATCCGTATATCGGGCCGTCTATTTTTGTACCAATTACTGACATCTTTAGTTATAAGGTCTATTAATCTTTAATTTAGCATGAATTCTTTTCCTAGAAATTCATGAAAAGGACACTTCAACCTAGGGACATAGTTAATGTTTACAACATATCTCGCTTTCTCATTACTAGTCGTTGTCCCTGCATGTTTCACTGAATTAGGAAAATAAACTAACCGATTAGCAACGCTTTCAACTTTATCTCCTGGTTTTCCATCCTTGTCTAAAAATCGTGTATAGCCATCGCAAGTATTAAGGTAAAAACAAGCATTCATCATATGATCAAATTCACCTGTTTCACTGACTCTATCTTGGTGGTAACCTAATTCAACAACTTCAGAACTATTGAAAGTTACGTTAACTTTTAATCGAATTAAAGATAAAGGATTAAGGTATTGAACTAAGGCATTCATAAAAGGCTGATACAACTGCGTGCGAGCTATAAATATGTCATTTGGATTTCCAAAATAAATAGTCTGCAAGGAGTCAGCTAATAATATGACGTTTCCTTGTATATTGTTTAAATCTCTTGCAGGTTGGTAATGTTTGAATCCTTTAGCTGTTTTATTAACATATAAGTCAGGACTAGCAGTCTTCGTTCCTATCGTCCACTCAGGAACGTTTGACATCATAAATTCTTGAAATTCTACAAAAGTATTGTTTGGAACTGCGTTGTCGATGACGGCATATTTTTGATCCTTGTTATAGAAAACCTGTTGTTCTGACATGAGTTTTCTACAAACTTAGCAAACGAATTGCTAATTTACCCGTAATTTGGGTTATCTAAAAAATATTTATCCTTGAGTTTCTTGATAGTTGCGTCACCAATTAGACCCTTTGTTTTTAGGTCTGCAATAGTATCCTTGAATTCATTATCTGCAATGTTGGTTGCAAGCCAAATATCACCAAGAGTCCACTCTTCTTCGAGAGTATCCACCAAATCATCATTGCCTATTTTTGTTCTCCATACCTTTCTTTCATCCTTAGTCATTGCAAGCATGAACTCTGTTTTGCAGACTCTTTGATCTGCTGGGGATATTTTGCCACCTGTACTTCCAGGTACTGTAGGCGGAGTATATTCTCTAGCAGGAGGTGCTTCGAACGTGTTATCGCCTGTCTTCTTCCAAGAGGTTTCTACCTCATCGGGAACGGTAACGAAATGCTTCGCTACGTCAGGATGATACAACTTCGTTGGATCTGAGTGGCATACGTCTGTAACGACGTCGTTATCAACAATTGCGTAAGTAGCCATTTTAAATCATTAATTATTTGTATTTTAATTTATATTATCTACGTGACAGCATAGGTCACGACAACCATGCCAGATCCTCCGATTCCTATTCCAGATCGCATGTTAATTTCACCATCCCATCCAGTAGAACCAGAGCCACCTCCTGCTCCACCACTTCCGGGTATGTTGTATTGGTTTGCACCGCCTCCACCACCTAAGACGCCACCAAAGCCTGCACATCCTTCTCCATTGTTATTAGATTGGTAGGAAGCAGTAGCACCACCACCTGCTCCTGGTCCTCCATTCCCCGCTGCACAATGTGATCTTGCACTACTCCATGTTGTCTGAGTACCGCCGCCTCCGCCTCCACCGCCGAGAATGATTCCGTTAGGATCCCAGATAGCACCTCCTTTTCCATTTTCTCCGGGCATGTGATTAGGTCTAGCATTGTCATTACTGGTGTAACCACGAATAGTACCACCTCTTCCCCCTGCTCCGAATATTCCTGCTCCGCCGTGTCCTCCAGATCTTCTTTGCTCGTCTCCCCACCTATCCGCACTTCCCCATCCTGCAGTTCCAGCTCCGCCTGGTCCTCCAGACCAGTTATCCGTGCATACAGCTCCTGGGAAATAAATAGAACCACCACTACCTGATTGATAGCTGGAATATCCACTGCCTCCCTGTCCACCATCTCCATGACCTAGTGAGGTTTGAGGTGCAGGGGCACCACCACCGCCACCACCTGATCCACTACCAGGGTTGCATGAGTGAGAGTAACCACCTTGACCGCCTCTTCTGTTTATGTCTCCACCTACTCCTATACCACCTTGTCCATACCCACTGTATTGGGCTTGCTGTGGGTTACTGTTTTCTCCTGTTGAATTTGGGTTTCCTGATGGGTTGTTAGGATTCGCTCCATCGTTGCCGCCGTTAGCAGAACAATGGCTACCAAAAGAAGATGCAGAACCTCTACTACTACTGGTTGCTGCTCCAGGCATTCCAACAGTAATTGTCTCTGTAGACCCAACTGAAGATACAGCTATTTCTTTGTAGGAATAACCACCACCACCGCCACCATAGCTTTGGCTATTGCATCCAGAATTACCACCAGGACCCCAGACATAAACTCTAATTGGTACGTCAGCATTTATGTTGGTAGGTTTTGTCCAAGTGTGTTGTGCATTGTTGCCTGTGGAGCTGTTCCAACTACTCCAACTTGGTTGAGCTACATTGCCTTGTGGATCTGGACCTACATAAATATCAATCTTATTACGTGGTCCTGTAATAGTTCCAGTTGTACTACCACCACCAGAGGTTAAGAGAATAGAGGAGGTCTGTGTCATGATGGTAACTTATGAAGGTTGTCAATTTTTGTTTTAGAAGCAGTACTAATAATTGATTTGGTCACCAACAAATCAAGATCTGCTTGTACTTCAGTATCGGCTATTTTTTGAGGTCCATAGTTAAACATATCGTCAAAATCTTCAAGATCATCATCTGTTTTGATAATCTCTCTATATTTTTTCCTTTCGGCTGCTGTTAAACAACTCATGAAGTTCTGTTTAGTCATTTGCCTGATGTCAGGCTGTACCGACGGATCTGGTTTAACAGGAGCCGCGTAGGTATTATCTGAAGGATTTTTAACGTCTCCAACCTTCACAGTTGCCGGTACTGAGACGCATAGTTTTAAAATGTCAGGATGAACTTTACCTGTAGGCTTTGAGTCCCACACATTAAGAACATTATTCTCTGCCATTAATGCCCATTTAGCCATTAGTCATACCTCCTTAAGTGACTTTGTATTGAATAAAGATGAGACCATCGCCACCTCGCTGAGATCCCCACCAATTGTTGTAACTTTGCGAAGCTTGGTTGTACCCAGTCCTACCGTCGTAACCATTAGAACCAGCACCTCCAGCATTTCCTCCTGATCCGCCAGTGCAATATTGACCGCCGCCACCGCCGCCGCCTAGAACTCCTCCATGTCCTCCTATCCACCAAGCCACGTCGTTGGAGCTTTCATAAGAATGGCAACCACCACCACCTGCTCCTGGGCCTCCATTTCCTCCATGGCTTCCTGCTCTTTCAGAGGATTGTTTAGTACAACAACCGCCTCCGCCGCCTCCTCCACCTAAGAAGATGTGATTAGCTCCCCATATAGCTGTTCCATGACCATCAGTAGCAGGACAACAGAATGTCCAAGCGTTACTGTAAGTATTTGCAGTAGCACCACGACCTCCTGCACCATTTAGCCCCGCACCTCCCTGTCCTGCATTAGACCTGTAGGTAGTAGCTCCCCATCTATTAGAAGAGCCTTGGCTAGCTGTTCCAGCTCCGCCGCATCCCGTATAGCTACTATTTGGTCTTGTTCCTGGGAAGTTAATAGAAGCTCCACTACCTCCTGAGTAGCTATCGTAATTTCCTCCTCTATATCCATCTTTATGTCCTTGTGGATGTGGTGCTGATCCACCTCCACCTCCACCACCTGATCCTGGGCTATTACCTCCTACTCCACCTTGACCTCCTCGTCTATTAATATCTCCACCTACTCCTATACCACCTTGTCCATATCCACTATTTATACTTTGTTGAGGATTACTATTTTCTCCTGTTGAATTTGGGTTCCCAGAAGGGGTGCTAGCATAGTGTCCATCGTTACCTGCATTGGCGGAACAATGACCACCGAAGGAAGTAACTCCTCCTCTGGAATCATGAGCACCGTTAGAAGCTTCTCCTATAGTTACTGCGACTGTATCGCCAGCAGATAAACTAGTGACTTCCTTGATTGATAGTCCACCACCACCTCCTCCGTAGGAGTTCCCTTGAGAATCGTCTATACCAGAATTACCACCAGCTCCCCAACAGTAAATCTTTAATGCAATACTGCTATCAAAGTTGGTTGGAACCGTCCACGTATAGCTACCATATGAGTTCCACATTTCAGTAGTGTTTCTCGCACCGTCAGTGAAACCACCTCCACTACCACCGCCTACTAAGCTCGATAAAGTTGCCATTTAAGTTACCCTCCAGCCTTGAGCAGCGTTGTAATAAGTAAGTCTAAATCCAATGTTTTTAGTATCAACAACCAAGTCTTCCGCAGCACCCATAATGTTGAGTCCGTTTCTTGCAAGAGTTACATTGTTGTCTTTTAGATGGCCTGTTGCATCTGCAAAATCAATGTAATCATCCTCGACCGCAGATCCCGGAAGAGTGATAGTGAATGCACCTCCAGATGCATCTAGTAGTAATGCATCACCAGCAACGGCATTGTAAGCAGAAGTTTTAGCAGTCCAATCTGCTTCAGCTCCTGCTATGCCGTCAAAAGAAAGTTTTCTACCCATGGTTATACCTCCTGTAGTGCATCTTCTATTTAAGTCTCGATGCCGTAAGCAGAGAAGGAAACATTTCCTGCACCACTTCCAACCATGATTCGAGCAGTATTTTCTAAGGTAATACCAGTTCTTTCCATTGCGGAATTGCCTGACAATGAATAGTCATACTCAACGTAATGCTTGGCATCTATTGCCCCAGAAGTTGCTGACGTCGCTGAATCAACAACTGCAATACGAATTGTGTCTGGTGTAGCAGCTTGATTACACGCCGATAAAATTACGGTTGTAGTTGCTGTGGCACCAAATAATTTGTAGGTATTAGTCAGATCCGGTGCACCACCAGCCGGTTTTAGACTCCCCTTAATTCCCGAGGCCATACGATCTCTATAAAAACAGGTGGGCAGGTTAACTGCCTCGTCACTTTAGTATAGAGGCTATTTGATCTTAATGTCTCTTGATATGAGACGTTATGGTCCTATACCGAAGTCTCCGTTCAACTCCACTCTTTTTCGTAAGTTACTCATAGTCGTTCTTGCTTTCTTCATCGCACGAGTATTAGCCTTGTCTGTTCTCATATCTGTTATTTCTAACTTCTTCTTTTCTGCTTGTTTTGCTTTTTTGAATAAAGGCATTAATTCATTGCACCGTAGAAGAATGATTGAGCCAAGAAAGTTGAACTTGTCGTGAACTGTCCTGAAATAATCAACTGCCAATTTGCTACTTCAGTACCTGCTGTAGGTGTAGCACCGTTAGATAAATGATCATTAATATTCATGTATAAATTCAAGTTTGGTGCAGAACCTGTTGTCACCAAATCGTTTTTAAAGTATTGAGTTGCATCAGCATACCCACCACGATAATACTGACCACTAGCAAATCTAACCCAGTAGTTATTACCAGTGAAGTCTGTTAAGAAACTAGCTCCTGCTGTGTGATTAGTTTGACATCTATAAGTTTGTCCAAGATGAATAACAACATCATCTGCTTTATAGACAGTCGTAGTAGCCCAATTACCTCTTTGATTTAAGGCTTGGATATATAGATCCCAGTAAGTAGCATTAGGAGGCTCGTTACCAGTTGAAGCAGCCGTACAACGATAAACATTTCCACCTAGTGTTACTAGATCGTTAATTTTATAAGCAGTAGCAGCGTTATATGCGCCTCTTTCTTTGAATCCTTCAACAAATATTTCCCAATAAGTACTATCAGGGGGCTCGTTACCAGTGCTTCTAGTTTTGCAACGATAAGTGTTTCCACTTAGGTTTACCAGATCGTTGAATTCATATTGTGTTCCTGCTGCATAAGCTCCTTTTTCCTTAAAACCTTCAACAAATATTGTCCAATAAGAAGCATTAGGAGGAATATTTCCTGTTGAGTCTGCAGTACAAACATATAAACATCCACTAAGAGTAACGACGTCGTTAACTTCGTAAGCTGTTGCGTTATTGTAAGCACCTACAAGATTGAAACCAGCAGCAAATACATTCCAGTAAGTTGCATTAGGAGGGTTCTGACCTGTATGAGCTTGTACACAGATATAGTTAACACCGTTTTGTAGTGCTATATCGTTGAGTTTATAAGCAGTTGAGTTACTCCAGTTACCTGTGTAATTAAAACCTGGGGTAAATGTTGTCCAGTAAGAAGCGTTGGGAGGTTCTTGGTTGGTATTGTTCGCTGTAGCTATATAGTTAATACCATTAAGCATCGCGACGTCATTGACTTTATATGCCGTCGAGTTATCCCAAGCCCCTTTATATTTGAATCCTTCTAAGAATAAAGCCCAATACGTTGCGTTAGGAGGAGTATTGCCAACTGTTGTTTGTTTAGCACGATATATCAGTCCACTAACTCGAACTAAATCATTTTTTTGATAGGTAACCGCATTGTCATAATCGCCAAGGTCTGATAGACCATCGACCATATTTGACCAATAAGTTGTATTAGAAGGTGCATTACCTGCTCCAGCAATTCTGCTGATATAAACGTAAGAGTTACCACCGTAGGAAACTACGTCATTTATCTCATAATTAGTGGCTGGATTGTAGACTCCTCTATACAAAAAGCGGAGTTTACCAAGATCAATAATGGTGCTCATACGATTTCAACTTGTAAATGTCCTGGGTAAACGCCAGCGGTTGTAGGCCAACTAAAATTCAGAAGCTTGTTTGACCAAACAACTTGGGTATAGTCGTCATTACTTATTATATTATCGTCTGGAAGCTTAACGAAGTCTGAGTCGCCGTCATGACGAACGACATCAAAAGCTCCAGTTGCTGGATCAAATTTGAACCCATAGGCAATTTTGCCTGTCGGTTCTGGAAATTCAATAATTCCCGGTGTTTCGACTTCTTTTAGAAGCTCAATAGAATCAAGGCTCATTAGTTCACATCCTCATAAACAGATAACCAACAACTAAAGGTTGTAGTAGCTCCGTCATCTACTGTTGGAGCATTTGCTTTGACAGTGTCATAGCTTGAGGCTTCGCCAACTAAAACAATCTTCTGACCGCTATCCATCAATTGTACAGTTTCACCTGCAGGTACTCTTTGGGACTTAGCTAAATAATGCTTAGTCGTTCCTCCTGCTTTTTGAATCCATATGTCACAAGGCAGATCAAATTTACTGTTATTAGAAACAGATACTCCTGTTACTACACTTGTTTTGTTAGCAGGAGCTGGATAAATACTTACCTCGTCACTAGTTGGGTAGTTGGCATGCCCAAAAGGTAAGCTAAATTTTTTAAAATCTGCCATTAACCGTAAGCGAGGATATCGTTAACAGAGCCGCCTCCTCCTCCTCCTCCACCGCCACTGCTGACGGTGACCCACGAATTAAGAGAGCCTGCTATATACATACTAAAGCTTCCTGCGGTTGAGTTATACCACCAATCACCTTGTATCATCCCAGACGTTGGAGCAACAGCAGCATTGAATGTTTTCTGTCCTACTTCTGCCCATGCGCTGCCTGTGTACATTTTCAATCTGGTGACTGTTGTGTCCCACCAAAATTCACCTGCTAAGGCAGAGCTAGGAGCACTAGCTGAAATGTAAGTTTGAGATTCTGCTAATTCCCACGTAGAAGATGATCCAACGTAAATTTTTAGCTGATCTGTCGTTGTGTCAAACCAAAGTAATCCGTTAGTAGGACTCGATGGTGCTGACCCCGAAACTACAGCAGTAGATAAATCTTCTGTTGGTTCAGTCCATGCCCCACCTTTGTAAATTTTTAAAATATCTCCGTTTGTATCTAACCAAATGTCGCCACTTTCTGGATTAGAAGGAGCAGTCGATGAGACTGTACTTTTACCTACACCGTTTAGTCGATCAGAACTAGTTAACTCTTGAGGATAACCATCTACATAGACAATAGGATTCCGAATTGCCATCAGCTCAATAACACAGGTGTACTAATCTTGATGTCTATTTTATCGTTGCTAACTCCCTCTCCTACTGCAACACTAAAAGATCCTGCAGTGGTGGCTGGTGTTGCAGAAATAACTCCTGGTGAACCAGTCAAAAAATACTGAGTCGTTGCAGCGTAACCACCTGTATTTTCTAGCATCCCTCTAGTGACCACATCTACTAAAGCCTCTGCTACTGCATCTTCTTTAGCAAAACCAAGGACAGTCGCTTTTTCTCTAGTGTCGTCAGCGTCTGCCTTGTAAACCTTTCCGTCACTTTGGATATACAACGCATCTCCTTTCGATACGTCTTCACCTACCGTGAGTTCTACGGAAAGAGAAGATCCACTACCTCCACTTCCTATAGCTGTTTGCAGTGTTACTAAAGCGGCAATGATTCCGCCTGTATTCTTTGGATACTCTTGCGTCAATGTTCCTCCCGCTGCGACGATGCAGGCTTGTATGGCAGAAATAATTCCACCAGTGTTTTCAGGATAAGCTGCCATGTTTTAATTTTACTTGATAATGACAGGAGCATCGGCAGACCCTCCGACAACGGATTGCACCATAGGGTATTCAATCCCTCCTTGATTAACTACTGATTCAAAAGCTTGTGTTGCACTATTGAAAATACGTAAGCTTTGAGAACCTCTTTTTAACCACCAATCGTTTTGTCTACACCAAGATACCAAAGGTTGTTCAGCATCATTCCATAGCATAGGTAAAGATGAAGGACGAATATTATCTCTCACGTCTCCACCTGGGAAAAGTTCTAATCCTACTACTTCCGCTAAAGATAAAATATAGCGGTCATAATTAATTCGATTGCGAGCATTGTATTCTCTGTATACTTCATTATCAAAATCTCTTTCTAGTTGATCTGAAAAAACTTTATTTTCATCATCATTGATGGGATAATCATTGGGTTCATACCAAGGAATACCACACTCCCACCTCATGGCATGCATATGCTTGCATTCTCGACGTTGGTCAATACGTCTAGGTAAACTTCTCCATTGCCTGTAATAACCTGCTCCTTCTTTCTCCCAAGCAGAAAAAACACTTCTACTAGCGTTAGGCAATGGAAAACTATCTAGCCCTCCATTTTCTTTAGGAAACTCTAAGTTTGCTAATGCTCCTCCTAGGTGATCAGGGCAGCAACAAAATAACTTATGGGCAGAACATAAATGCTTGCCACTACTTGTATCCCATACATTGGGATTAGCAGGGTCATAATCTAATTTTTTCCAATACGTTGTATTATTAACCCTAACTCTTCCTTGAGCTTTCGATAAATCAAAAGTTAACGTCATTGCACTGCTACTTGCAGCCGTTAAAGTCAAGGCAACGCTACCTACTGGGTTTTCTATAACGTCAGCAGGGTAATTAGGACCGCTTGCTGTATCTTCAAATTGATCTCCAATAAAAACATTAAAAATACCAACTTGAGCTGCAGTCAGGACACCACTAACGTCATAGACCAATGTGTGGTTTGCTGGATCAGGATCAGAAGTAAAGGTAGATATTGCAGAAGCACTTAACGGTTGAGGAAGGATAACACTTCCACGAGTTCTGAGTCCAACATACCAAGTTCTTTCTGGACTTGATTTGCTCGGAAACATGGTAACTATATCTTTAGAAACTCCACTAACTGCTCCTGTGGAAAAGCGAGTATTACTATATAAGGCTTTATCATCCCAAGATCTACCTGTTCCAAAGAAATATGCCTGTCCTAATTGCCAACGTTTGTAATCTGTTGTTCTGTTGTAATTTTCTAAAACAGTAGGAAAAGTAATACTTCCATATTGACCTGCACCAGTTTGTTTGTTGGGATATAAACCTCTCGCTCTAGGTGCTAATCCTCGGGTAATAGGCTGCAAGCCAAAACCTTTACTGATAGATCCTAGTCCGTTAGCCATCTATCTTTAGTAATACGTTGCGTTATCTCCTCTATTAAATCGATTTCTGTTATCAAAATATGTAGATCCAGATGAAGCACCTTTCTTCATTCCACGACGAGCAAAAGGTCGATCATCAATCGTAATAGGACCTTCTGTGACTTGTCCATAATCTCTATTGTTGCCGTATGCTCCTGCTCCAGACTTGAGATCCCTTGAACCAATACTTGCTTGGTTTCCAGAAACAGTGCTACCTCTTCTTAATTGACCAGTTTCATCTGCTCTTTGTGCATCTATATAAGAATCAGCTTCACGACGTGCATCTTCATAGTCTGCTTTTAGTTGACCATATCTACTAGTTAATTCTCCAAAACGAACCCTATCTTCTTCTAAATCATCATTTAATTTTGCTTGATCGTTTAAAGAAGTTTGATACAGATCCTCGTATTCTTTAGTTTTTTGGTTTAAATAAGAAGTTTGAGTGTTAGCACTGTCACTGTCTCCCATCCATGTTCCTTCATCACCGTCATCTTTGAATGTCGTGTCACTGACATATCCAGAATCAAGAGTGCAATTAGGTGGAGTACCTGAATAACCCGCTGGACAAGTATCATCTACGGTCGTATCGTCATCTACTGTTGTATCGTCATCATCAGTTGTATCGTCATCATCATCCACTACTACAGTAGTGTCATCATCATCATCATCATCATCATCCACTACTACAGGTTGACAGTTCGGTGGTGTACCAACTTCTCCGTCAGGGCATTCAGTCGCAGTGGGTGTCTCACAGCTTGAGCCCGTCCATGTTTTGTCAGGATCCTGATTGCATGCATACTCTTGAGAGAGTTTGATATTAGCTAAAACTTCTCCACGACTAGCCTTAACTCCTCCTCTTCCTTCTGTAGTACCAGCTAAATCACCTAGCCAATAATCTAAACCTTCTTGACCAATCTCTCTGTCTAAAATATCTGGGTTGCTATAAAGACTTCTTAGCCACGCTTCATCTGCGGAAACCGTGCTTGTCGTTCCGTCAGCTAATGTAATTGTTTTATCACCAGTTTTTTCATCTGAACGATTAAAGTGATCGACAATATCATCTCTAGAAGTTTTACCGTCTAAAATTTCTTGTTTCCAATAATCAAATCCTGCTTGATCATATACATCATTGCCACTATCAGCAGCATTTCTAGCAAAAACCTGTTCGTAAGAATCTGATAAAAAAGTGTCTAAATCTGTATCTACCCCGAAGTTAGATTGAGCTTTAGCTGTGCCTTCTATTATCTTCTTAGTCTCTTCTATACCCTTGGTTGCCGCTTCTCCTTCCCAGTAGGTTTTAGCATCATTGTCAAGTAATCCAGCATTTATATTGTTTGCTGTGTAAAAATCTTGGAGCCAATCTGAATTAGAGCTTCCTCCTCCTGAAGAGCTTCCTCCTCCTGAAGAGCT
>CEQM01015033.1_pt1 | contig 17620 bp, 15 predicted proteins | sample 531111 | NCBI WGS metagenome assembly CEQM01 (sample SAMEA2621278, study PRJEB7988) | marine metagenome | biome: marine biome (ENVO:00000447); feature: deep chlorophyll maximum layer (ENVO:xxxxxxxx); material: "saline water (ENVO:00002010), including plankton (ENVO:xxxxxxxx)" | depth 120 m
GGCAATGACACGTCCATCAGATGAGCGAGCACCTAAGATTACTAAAGATTGGCTTGAATGGGGTGCAGGCCCACGAGCAAGTACTTTTTTAGTTATGGCTGCACAAGCTAAATGTCTTTTATCAGATAAAACAACTCCGGATATTGATGATATTAATCATGTTGCAAAACCGATACTTCGTCATAGAATTATAACCAATTTTACTGCTGAAGCTGATGGAGTTAGTAAAGAAGATATTTTAGATAGGCTGATTGAAACAGCTACAGTATAGCAGCTTCATATGAAAAAATCTAAATATTTAGATCCTGATTTACTATCAACGCTTCAGAATCTTTCAATTAAAGCAAAGTATGTTGTTGAAGGCTTTATGCTTGGTCTTCATAAAAGTCCTTATCATGGATTTTCAGTGGAATTTTCAGAGCATCGTCCTTATGGATTTGGTGATGAAGTTCGGCATATTGACTGGAAATTATGGTCAAAGACAGATAAATATTACATCAAGCAGTTTGAGGAAGAAACAAATTTAAAAGCACATATTATTTTAGATCAGAGTAAATCTATGGATTATGGACAATCAAATAATACAAAATTTGAATATGCTAAACTTTTGGCAGCTTCATTTGCCTATATACTGATTAAGCAGCAAGATGCAGTAGGATTAGCTTTATTTGATGAAAAAATTAATAAGCTTATTCCCCCTCGAGCAGTCCCTAGTCATTTAAATATTTTATTATCTCATATGGAATCAGCAGAGCCAGGAACACAAACTAACATTTCAAAAGCCTTACATCATTCTGCAGAAGGTATTCATAAGCGAGGATTAGTAATTGTTATATCTGATTTGATGGATGACGTACATAATACGATTAATGGACTGAGACATCTCCGTCATAAGGGTCATGAAGTAATAGTATTTCATGTTTTAGATCAGGATGAAGTTTCTTTTGATTTTAATCAAAGAATTAAATTTATTGATAAAGAAACTGGTGAGCAGATTACAACAGACCCCTCTCAAATTAAGCAAGATTATATTGCTCATTTTAAAAATCATTGTGATGAATTGAAGAATGGATGCAGACATAATCGTATTGAATATATTCCCCTTCTTTCAAACCAATCTCTTGATACGGCGTTATCTGAACTGCTTCTTAAGCGTAAAAACTATTAATTTTGTAATCTAAATCACACCTACTCAATATCTATAATATTATATTGATTTAACACCAATTTTGGTGATAGGGAGGAGATAAGACCTAGTGTCAAATCACCAAGGTCTTATTATAGATAGCGGACAATTAAATTGTCCGCTATCATATTTATATGAAAACATTTATTAATTTATTGTTGGATTATACTTATCGAAAAATGGAATATATATAGTGTTAATTTCTTTAATAATATTTTTCATTTGTTTTGCTCTAGGATTAGCCTCTTCCATTCCTTCTACATCAGCATCTAAAAAATAATCACGTGCAGTATTAAAATTATCTTTGGCTAATTTTAAATTATTAACACTTTCTGTTTTAAGTGCTAATCCCACATCATTTCCTTCATTAATCATAGTGATGATATTAGCTGCATTATCATAGTATTTAGATCCAGCCCCTCTATATGCTAGACCTATATTATAAAGAAGATAGCCAAAATAAGAGCGATCAAGTTTTGCTCTATTTTGTTCTGCTTTTTTACCCCACTCAATAGCCTCTAAATAATTTTCAGTTATTAAATGCACTTCAAGAATAGCAAGAATTGAAGTAATTGATGCATTTTCATTATACGCATTTTCATAGGTTATCAGTGCAGTTTGATAATCACCTTGTTCTTTACTTATTTCGGCTTCAATTAAGTATAGTTCTGTTTTAGATTCAGCCTTCATTTCTTCTAACTTTAATCCCGCACTAATAATTTTTTTAGCTTTATCTGAATCACCACTTTCTTTATGAAATTTAGCAAGGACAATATATGTTGAAGCATTTGTTGGATCAACGCGCAATGCAACATTGAATTGCTCCATAGATTTCTCAAGTTCTCCTTTTTCGTATAGAGATAAGGCGCCGTTATATAAATTGACCCATAACTCATCTTTGTACACATCAACAGCTTGTTCAATAGTTTTTAATATTGTATTGTCTAGTACGATAGGTCGCTCTAGTAGTTGTGTAGGATTTCTTTTAATAGCTTCATCAAGCATATCAGCCATTTTAATCCATTTTCTTTGTGGTTTATATATTTCAATAGCTAGAAAATATGGTACAGATGCATCGTTAGCATGAATATCCATATTAAGTGCTTTTACAGCATATTCTTCAGCTTTCTTTAAGTTTTTTTCTGAACGTGCTGATGTTTTTGCCGATGTGAACTCCATGCTACGAGCAGCACTCGTAGAGCAGTTCCAAAGAAATAATATGCATAGACTAAAAATTATATATTGAATTTTTTGATTCATTTTAACTTCCTTTTTTATATCAATGATCTTAAAATTTCGACTTTATCTTCAATATCATTTAAATTTAAGTTTAGTATTTTATTTATTCCAAAGTCTGATACCGTAAATGATGCAACAGATGATGCGTAGAGCAAGGCTTCCATGATATCATCATCATATTTTGATAAATAGCCAATTAATCCACCTGCAAAACTATCACCAGCCCCAGTAGGGTCATATACGTCAATATTAGGGATGCATGGAATTTTTTTTGCATCATTTTTAGTAATAAGTAAAGCCCCTTTTGCTCCCATCTTTATAATTACTGCATTAGGTCCCATATGAAGTATTTTTTTTCCAGCATGAATTAAGTCTGAAGTTTTTGTTAATTGTATTGCTTCCTCGTCATTTAGTAAAAATATATTTGATTTTTTTATAACTTCATGCAAACCCATAATATCTAAATCAATCCATAGGTTCATTGTGTCTGATACAACTAATGAAATATTATCAGTCATTTTATTTAGCACATCTAGTTGCAAGGAAGGATGAATATTAGCTAAAAATAATATTCCATTATTATTTTTGGTACTTTTTATTTGAGGAGAAAAATGTTCAAATACCCCTAGTTCAGTAAATAAGGTGTCTCTTGTTGAGTAATCTTGATTATATCGTCCTCCCCATTTAAATGTTTTCCCTTTGGCTCTAATAATATTTTCATGATTAATATTATTTCTATTAAATACATTCCATCCTTCATCGGGAAAATCATCACCAACAATACCAATCACTTCAACAGGAGAAAATTTTGATGCTGCAATTGCAAAATAGGTAGCAGATCCTCCAAGCATATCATTTTGATTACCTTTAGGTGTTTCTAACGTATCTAATGCAATTGAGCCAACAACTGAAATATTTGTTTCCATAACGAAACATATAATAAATAAGATAATAACATTTTACTAGTGTTAAAATCATGGTAAATTTTATTTATGAAACGTTTAGAATACTGTTCACAATGTGGTCAAAAAAATATGTATGGATTTATTGATGGTAATCATAGGTATCATTGTCTGCACTGCGAAACTATACATTATGAAAACCCAAAACCTACTGCAACAATTATATGCGTCAAAGGCAACAGCATTTTATTAGCAAAAAGAGCATATGAGCCCGCTAAAGGAGAATGGGGTCTTCCTGGAGGTTTTATGGAGCTTAATGAAACCTTAGAAGAAGCGGCTCAGCGTGAGCTAAAAGAGGAAACAAATCTAACGGGTGAAGTAACACGCATCATATCCACATGTTCGCATTATGGTTCAGTGTTTGGAGATATTTTATTAATAGGATTAGAAATGCAAATCGATGATTATTCAGTAATGAAAGCAGGAGATGATGCTGAAGAGCTTAATTTTTTCAATCTTAACAATTTGCCTGAAATTGCATTTTATTGCCATAATAAATTTATCAATGAATATAAATCAAAAAATAGATTGTGATGTTTGTAACATATATTCACATTTTTTTTGTTTATAATATCGTTTAATCGTTATAATGTTAATAGAATTTATAAAATAGCTAGAATATTAAAGGGGTTATCATGAAATATTTTTTGTTTACAACACTACTATCTTTTTCGATACTGTTTTCACAAAGTAGTTTAGGTGGACTTCCATATAGCTTTAGCAATGAAATAAATAGTAATACAGGTCTAATTGAAACAGAGTTAGTAGATCGAGAAGAAATGCTATTAGAAGATGAATTGCGCCCAGCTAATACACCATATAGATACGGATATATATTTGATGAAAACTATAATTTTTTTGATTATGCTAATAAAACAGTATTAAATGATGGAGATGAGATTTGGAGGCTTGATATTATTAGTAGGGGGGCTGAAGCAATATCTTTAGAATTTATTCCCTTTTATTTATCTGATGATGCACAATTATACATATACAATGAAGACCTTTCAGTAGTTCTTGGTGCATACTCATCGCTTAATAATAATGAAGACAATGTTTTTAGTATTCCTCTATTAAGAGGTGAAATGATTCATATGGAATTAATTATTCCACAAGATTCTCAAGAAGCAAATAATATTATTATTGATGAAATAATTCATGATTATCGAGATATACTCAATTTATGGGGAAATTATGAAAGTGAACGAAATTGTGGTGTTAATGTAAACTGTTCAAGTGCCAATAACTATCAAGATCCCGTTAATGCAGCTGCATTTTTAGATATGGGGGGATATATTTGTAGCGGCTCTATGATTAATAATACAGATAATGATTTAACCCCATATTTTTTAACAGCTTGGCATTGTGTTGATGGATCTAATGTTAATACATTTAGATTTTATTTTAATTATGAAACATCTTCTTGTTCCGGTAATAACGCGAGTTATGGGTCATATGCATATAGTTCAGATCTTTTGGTAACCTCAGGAGGATTTGATCCTGATGTTGTCCTATTAGAAATAACTGATACTATATATTCGAGTTGGAATGTGTTTTATGCTGGTTGGAATAGGAGTAGTAGCTCACCAACAATTTCTTGTGGTGTACATCATCCTGGAGGAGCACCTAAAAAAATAAATTTTGATAATGATCAAGCATATAATTCAGGTGCTATAAATTGGCAGGGAGGTGGTTATTCGCCTCCTGGTTCACATTGGGAGCTTTATTGGGATGAAGGCGGCACAGAAGGTGGTTCATCTGGATCTCCTTTATTCGATAGTAATCAAAGAATTGTGGGAGTTTTATCTGGTGGATCAGGTGCATGTGGATCAGGTGGCAGTGATTTATATGGAAAACTTGCTAAGGCCTTTCAAGTGACAAATATAGAAAATTATCTTTGTCCTAGCGGTACATGCCCTACTACCCTTAATGGAATTTATACTGCTTCTGAAGCAGATTACATAACAGTAACAGACCCTAATGGTGGAGAAACATTGCAAAGCGGTAATACTCTAAATATTAATTGGGATTCAAATGCTGGTGGTAATGTATCGATTCAACTTTATGTGAATAATTCATTGAATTCTAATATAGCAAATAATACTGCTAATGATGGTTCATATTATTGGAATATTCCATCATCAGTTTCTCAAGGATCTAGTTATAAAATAAAAGTTACGAGTACATCTAATTCAACAGTTTATGATTATAGTGATGGTACATTTACTATTTTAAATCCATCTATCGATCTTAGTATTGGTAATATTAATGTTAATACTGGTGTAATTGATATAGATATGTACAATGAGTCACCAGTTAGTGGATTTCAATTTGTTTTATCTGATACACCCAATTATATAACCATTACTGGTGCTGGATCTGGAGTATCAAGTGATTATGGATTTACAACTAGCACTAATGAGTCTGGTACTATCTTAGGGTTTTCACTATCTGGTGCTCAAATTCCTTCTGGTGCTCATACCTTAATTGAATTATACTTTGATATTGATAATCCAGGAACTGCCACTACGTTATGCTTAGAAGATGTCATTATTTCAGACCCAAGCGGTGAAGCCTTAGGTGTTAATGTGGAAGATTGCGAGGATGTTGAATTATTATCCATCATACTCGGTGATATTAATTTTGATGGTGCTATCGATATATTAGATGTAGTAGTACAAGTTAATGCGATATTATCTGGCGGTGGTGCAGATTTATCATCTTCAGAGTTTTCGGCAGCAGATTTTAATTCTGATGGCATATTAAATGTTATTGATGTTGTCTTATTAGTTAACTCAATTTTAGGCGTGTAATTTTATTTCAATCACATTTAACGGGCTAGATAAATTAATTTTATGTAGCCCGTTTTTTATTAAAAATCATGTATATTTTAACATGAATAAAGAGTTGAAATTTATCGAGATTTTTACCGATGGTGCTTGTAAGGGAAATCCTGGTATTGGTGGATGGGGAGCAATTCTAGTTTATCAAGATTATAAAAAAGAGATTTGCGGATCATCTGAAGATACAACAAATAATATTATGGAGTTAACAGCTGTTATTAAAGCCTTAGATTTATTAAAAGAAGAGTGTCATGTTGTTTTAACTACTGATTCTAACTATGTTAAAGATGGTATTACACAGTGGATTAATAATTGGAAATCTAATGGTTGGAAGACTGCTAATAAAAAACCTGTAAAAAATCAGATATTATGGCAACAACTTGATGAACTTGCATCGAAACATTATATTGAATGGAAATGGGTAAAAGGGCATTCTGGGCATCCAGGGAATGAACTAGCAGATCAATTAGCAAATGAGGCAATAGCGCAAACTAATGATATATAATTTTATAAATGAAATATGGATTTTATTAAATCAAGTATCACCATATTTGATTTTTGGATTTATTATTGCTGGACTTTTATCTGTATTGATATCTCAAGAATTTATTGAATCTCATTTAGGTAAGAAAACAGGGCTTCTATCGGTTTTTAAATCAGCTATTCTAGGAATTCCTTTGCCATTATGTTCATGTTCAGTTATCCCTGTATCAGCATCATTAAAAAAGCATGGTGCATCTAAAGCCTCTGTATCATCATTTTTATTATCTACACCGCAGACTGGAGTTGATAGTATTATGGTTACCTATGGCCTATTAGGGCCAGTTGTTGCTTTAGTAAGACCTATCATTGCCTTAGTCACGGGCTTGCTTGGCGGTATTGCTGTACATTATCTTGATAATACTTATGATGATTCTCTAGAAAAAGACTGCAAATCATCTTGTTGTAAGGGAAAGGAGCAATCTACGTTAAGAAAAATTTTAAATTATTCATTTATCACTTTACCTAAGGATATTGCTAAACCTTTAATATATGGTATCATTATTGCAGCTTTAATTAATCTATTTTTACCAGATGATATTTTTTCAACTTATTTAGGAGAAGGCATCTTCTCAATGTTATTTATGATTATTATTGGGACCCCTCTTTATATTTGCGCAACAGCCTCAATTCCTATCGCGCTAGCTATGATATCTAAAGGCGCAACACTGGGTGCTGCACTTGTTTTTTTAATGGTAGGTCCAGCAACTAATACAACTTCTATTACAACTATGATGAGTATACTCGGCAAAAAATCAACCCTAATTACTTTTATTGTTTTAATTATAACAAGCTTGGTATTTGGTTTATTGATAGATAGTATGGCTTTAGGATATGATGGGTTAAAAAATCATATGCATCATCATCATGATCATATCAGCTTATTGGATACTATTTGTAGTATATTCTTTTTAGGAATTTTAATTAATACTGTCATTGTACCAAAATTTTCTAAAAAATAATTATTAATTCTAATTAAAGTCAATTATTGTTGGGTCACTTCCTTTAATCCATTCACTATACTTATTCATGATTGATAAAAATAAGGTTGATTTTTTCCAATCATCTAACCATTGATTTAAATCTGGGAATTCATTAGAAAACCATTTGTAGTCTACATGAGCACACTGCCTGATAAATGGAAATATAGCTGCATCAGCTAGCATTAATGATTCACCAAATAAAAATGATTGAGATGAAATCATACTATTATATTTATTTAGAAATATAGCACATTCCTGTTGATAAAAATTACGTTCTTTATTAGGGTGTCGATCATGATACTTATATTTATCCAACCATGGCTTAAAGTTTATATCATTATCATTTATTAAATTGAGTTGCTCATCAAGATTGTCTATCCATTTATCATTTTCGGCAATAGCCCAAAGCATAATATCTAAGCTTTCATCAATAATACGATTATTTGGTAATTGTAGTACTGGAACCGTACCCTTTGGCGAAATATCATAGAGAGATTGTGGGCGGTTTCTTAATGAAATTTCTCTCAATTCAATAATTATATTTGATTTTGCAAGTGCTAGCCTAGCACGAATTGCATAAGGTCATCTACGATAAGAATACAATATGGGATATGTAATCTCATTTGTCATTTAAAAATCTAATCCTATGCTAACATACCATCTTCTTGATGATAATTCACTTGTAATTGGGTTATATTGCCATGCAAAATCAATTTGCCATGGCATTCCTAACAAAATAAATCTAGGACCAAATCCAAATGTCCAAATCCATCCTTCAGGTTGAGTCACTCTTACTAAATCTTCTGTACTATTACTCTCTTGATAGTTTTGATATAAGTTATATCCATTAATTGTATCTAAATCTTCATCCCAGCTATCTGAGTTAGAAATATTAGGAAAATTATCATTCCATACTACACCTAAATCAGAGAAAAATACTGAATTAATTTTTCCTAAGAAACCAATGGCTGGAAAATAATACATTAAAAATGGTAGTCTAAATTCGGTATTCATCACTAAAACATTTTTTCCAAATTTAGCTCCTACAGGAATTCCCCTTATTGGCATTACATATTGATTATAATATATTTGATTTTCCGAGCTATGTATATCATAGTAAAGTTCATATTGGGATTGCTGTTGTTTATCATTAAAAAAAGGAAGATATGTAGTACCTCCTACCCGAAACGTGGCCCGATGAACATCTGGTCCTCCTAGTTGCCCACCAAACAATCTAATTGCTGTACTTAGTTTATTATTCATAGAGGAATATGCTCGCATATCAAATGTTAAAGCATAAAAACTAGGTGACTGTAAATTTTTATTTAAAAGGCTATTCATATATTTTAAATATATTCTTTTACCTTTAACTGGATATGTTTCTTGCCATAGAGTATTATCATAGTTATACTGTAAAAAAGGCATAAAAAATCTTTTTTTATACTCTTCATCATTTTCTTCTGTATAATCATATAGCGTTGTCCATGTTAAATATTGTTTGGAATATTCACTAAAATCTAATCCAAAGTCTAATCGTTGAAATCTGCTAATTGGGAAGCTTGGCTCAAGATTCATTCCCAGTGTTTGATAGCGTATTGTTGGGAGGTATTCTTCGCCATATGCACCATTATTATACTCAATGACCTGCCAGTCATAAAGCTCTTGACCAAAATGGTATAATCTAGCTTTCCAATCAATTTTATTTGATAAATTATAATATGTAAGGAGGTAGTCAGATGATTTTAGTCGAATTTCCATCTCAGTATTTATTATAATTTTATAATCACCCAGTATATCACTAAAGACAATATTAACTAATCCAGAACTACCCGCTTGACTACTATATGAATAGTTGACATCAGCATAATCAAGAGTATATCTAGTTTTATATTTAAACATCTTTAATGTATTACTAGCATCCATCCTATCGTGATTTTTATTAATCGTCTTATTTAATATTGAATCTTGATTGACTGAATTATTAAATCGATCAATATCTAAGAATACAAAATTTTTATACTTATCATTTAGTATGGTACTAGAATCATTCATCTCTTTTTTTGATTTTAGTAATGGCTGATCATTCAATATTTTATTTTTCCAATTAGCGTTAACTAAATTCTTACTATTAGTCATTCGATTAATTGGATTATACATTGTAAAAATATCATACCCAGAATTATTAAATCCTGTAAAGATTAATTGATTAGTAGACATATTCCATGATAATTGAGTTATTCCTGTAGATATATTTGTAATAGGCGTTGCTTGTTCTTCTGAATCTGGTTTCAGATAAATATTATTAATTCCATTTTTATCTGATATATATCCTAAGATATTATTTTTATTCGAGTAAAACGGATAGCTTTCATCATAATCTGTTTCAGTTAATCGTTGCATTGATTGATTTTGAAAATTCATTTGATATATATCATATTGCTCAAGATTGATTCGATATATAAAAATATCATCATCACTTGGCTCCTTACTATCAATTGGATTCAAATAATCACCTCGATTAGATACAAATAATAAGTTTTCTCCATTCTCATCCCATGATACGTGGTCGTCAGTAAACCAATCATTGGTTAAATTAGTTAATGTATCATTGTCAATATCATAGATGTAGATATCACTTGCAAATCCATTATTTCCAATAAAAGCAATTAAATTATTTTTTGGATTCCAAGTAGGCCTAAAAATACCCTCTAGCGAATCAAAACGTTTTATATTCTTCTTATCATTATCTAGGTTTATAATAACAAGCGCATCTGATTTTCCTGACTTTACGGCAACTGCTAATCGATTTCCATATGGAGACCATGTAATGCCTGGCTTAAGAATATGGAGCTCTTCAAATTGTGAACTTCTACCACCTTGTATTACTTCTTTGATTACCTTCCCATCTAATGAGTTAATAATTAATAGTCTCATAATGCCATCTTTATCAGAAAATAGTGCAACTTCATTACCATTTGGTGAAATAGATGGCGCAATATTATAGTGATTTTTGATTTTTTGATGATCAGTTAATCGGGTTGAAATATCTTCAATATGATCATTATCAATTTCTTTCCAATATTGTTGTTTTAAATATTTGTGCCATTGTTCGTTAAGTCCTTCAATATCAATTGATATTGAAGCTTGTAGTCCTTTAGATATAGTTCCCTTACGTTTAATTTGACGAATAATCTCTGCAATAGATTCTTCCCCCCATTTCTCTGTAATAAAATTCCAAACCGATTGTCCGCCCCTATATGCCCAATACCCGTTTAATTGATTAATGTGAGGAAGTTGGTTGCCATTAATAACCATATCTCTAATCCACATATCAGAGTTTGTATCCCATTTATGAGCAATATATTCAGCCAATCCTTCATTCATCCATAAAGGAATCCGTACCTTAATTTGACCAGCAATCATATTTTTGAGGTTTCCTCCATACACACAATCATTAATAAATGCATGAACAAGCTCATGATAAATTACATGTTTAAACTCTCTATAGGATCCATCAAACGGAATAACGACACGATTTTTCAATAACTCAGTAACACCCCCTACACCTTCAGGCATATGCATCCCAATTACATTAGTTTGCTGAAAATCATTATGAGATGAATATATAATGATAGATACTCTATCCTTCATTTTCCAATTCATCAGGCTTTGAATTTTATCGTAGGCATCTTCAGATGTTTTTTTTAAAAAATTCAGATGATATCCAGTAGAGTCTGATACATAGATATCAAAATGTTCGGTTTGAACATAGTACCATTCAAAATTTTTATATTGCACAATGTTCTTTCCAAAATCTTTTGCAAATAAAATATTTAATAGAGTAAAAAAGAAAATTTGCTTATATATTTTTATGATATTCATCGTTTTTTTTTGATTTATAGATGTTAATATAATATTTCTTCGTTAAATTTTTTGATTAAATTGATAATTATTTATGGATAACCCAATATATTTTGTATCAGATAATCATTTCCAAAAGCGGAATGATAAATTCGAGCATGAGCGAAGAGCTAAATTTTACTCATTACTTGATCACATTAAAGATAAAAATGGCTCTCTTGTAATAGCTGGAGATTTCTTTGATTTTTGGTTCGAATACAAAGGATATGTACCTTATGAGTACATTGATATATTTGAAAAATTAAAGGATTTAAAAGATTCTGGTAGTGATATTTATTATGTATTAGGAAACCATGATTACTGGGATTTTGGATTTTTTAATACAATTTTTACAAAATGTACGTATAAAGATGAATATCTTATTTTAGATAAAAATAAAAAATTTTCAGTGATTCATGGAGATGGGGTATTACCAGAAGATTCCGGATATCGTTTATTTCGCAGAATTATAAGAAGTAAGCTATGTATTACACTATTTAAAATTTTATCGCCTAGCATGGGATATTATATTGCATCAAAAATCAGTAATGCTGATAAGCCTACTACCTATTATAAAGATAATGAATCATTAAAAGTTAAGCTTACAAACTATGCTCGAACTAGATGGGATGATATTGATGTATTATTAATGGGTCATTACCATCAAGCTGGAATCATAGAAGAAAACAATAAAAAATTAATTTTTTTAGGTGATTGGCTAACTAAATATTTAGTTACTGTATATGATAATGGGCAATGGAATCAGATTCAATGGGATAAATAGATTTTTCTTGGTTTTAGATTGATAAATGAATAATATTTGAACTATCTAACGTACGACTATAAAATGACTATAAAATATTTTAAAAGATACTTAATTAATATATCAATTATTTTAACTATCCTAATGGGGATGCTTTTTGCAAAGCCAGTTTCAATGGAAAAAGTTGAAGACCTTAGGCTTAAAATGATTGAAAAAAGAAATAAGAGAGCATTGCTTGATCTGATTGAAATCTATAAAGATCGTAATCAAGCTTATGATGTTCGTTTAGAAGCTTTAAGAGCCTTAGCGGAAAGTCGACATCCATCTGTGATTGAGGCAATGCAGGAAGCAATTAGAGATGCAAGCATGGTTGAATTGGATTTAATGCTTGAGTCAATAGAGGTATTGGCCCAATTTGGAGTACCTAAATCAAGCCCTGCATTTGTAAATGGTTTAAAAACATCAGAATCTAAAATTATGGCAATAAGAGAAGCAATCATTGCTGCAATTGGTAAAACAGGCTCGGAGGATCAGATTGTAACATTATTAGATCTGTATGAAATTAGTAAAAGCAATGCAGCAAGAATGGATAAGATACTATCGTTAACTCTTGGGAATATTGATGATGATCGAGCAATTCCAGTATTAATGGATATTGCCTCAAACGAAGAGCATGATATTAAAACAAGAACTATTGCTGTAGAAGTGCTAGCAAAAAAACAAGCCCCTGAGCTTGTCGATTATTTTATTCAATTACTAGGAGAGCCAAGTACAAGACATCGTTTAAATGAATTCACATTAAGTGTGATGGGTGATATAGATAATGAAAGAATGATTCTTGCATTATTAGAATCATATAAAAATGGTAAAACTCAATATCATTCATTGTTAAATACAGTTTTATCTACATTTGAAGAGTATCAAAACCCTGAAGTTATTCCATTGCTACAAGAAATTGCTCTTACAGATGATTTGCCACATTCTACTCGATTAAAAGCAATTAAAACTCTAGCTAAATACGATGATGAGCGATCAATAGATGCGATTGTTGGTATGCTTGAAGATCCTCAGAATTATATATTTTATTATGATATCGTTTCAATGATGGATGAATTTGGAGGATATGAAAAGTTTAAAAATAGAATTAGAAAAGTAAGCTATAAAGCAATGATGAATCAAAGGATAGCGGGGAAATAATATGAAAATTAAACAACTATTAGCTTATATTATTTTATGTTCTTTTTCATTCTCATTGTTTGGCTGTTTTGGAGGTGGTAAAAAGAAAGAACAAGCCGAAGAGCCAATCAAGGATACAGAACTCATTGATATGGAAACAGAAGAATCAGCAGAAGATTCTTTTTTTGATAGCTCTGAACCATTTTATCCACTGCAGGAAACCATTGATGATATACAACTAGAGATGTCTGAGCTAAGAGCAAAAATATTGGACTATGAATCAAGAATCAAGAATCAAGATAATAGCTTAGAAACTTTGCATAAAATTCAGTTTCCTCATTTAACGCATGAAATTGAATTAACTAATGGAACATTAGTGAATGGAAACATCATTCAAGAAAATAGTGATAGAATGATTGTTAAGACTCAAATTGGTCAGTTAACAATTGATAAAGCAAATGTTGCAACTATCAAAAATATATCACCTAATTTTCCAGAAGTTGAATTTCAAGGTGATGCAATCGATGAAATCTATCCAAATCACAGGATATTTTCTGGAGTTGTTTATAATGATGGATTTAGAAGGGCAGACTTTGTTCGTGTAATCTATAAATTATGGTCAGAAAGAACTGAATTAATTGGTATTGATTCATCTTTTGTTGAAGGCACAAAAACTGTTTATAAGTCAGGAGTTATTTCAGATACTGCTATTGAACCTGGTCAAGCAGCGGAGTTTATCATTCATGTAGATGCAGATTCTTCATTAGTTAGATATGTTACTAGAGAAATCAAATGGGATACATTTGATTAATATTCTTGCTTAGCACTCTTCCAATTATTCATTTTATTAAATAATAGTTTCTATGATTGCAGATCAGATTAAAGCACTATTGTATGAATCCTTAGATATTTCAAGCTTAGAAATAGTTGATGACACATCAAAACATAAAAATCATCCACAGAGCAATGGTGGGCATTTTACTCTTACTATCATTTCAAGTGATTTTGAATCTAAAAGTTTAATTGAGCGACATCGTATGATTTATAAGATATTAGAATCTATGATTAAAAAAGAAATTCATGCGCTTTCAATTAATGCAAAAACACCTAGTGAGTAGATAGAGTCTAGGCTTTTGAATATTTTCTTTTAATCATTAAGCCGATAATAATCAATAGTAATATTAGCAGTATGATTGTCTGACTTGTATTAAATACTCTGCTTTTTGCAATAATTTCAAAATCATCATTAAGAAATTTATCAACATCAATATTCCATAGTAATGTATTTTGCGATACAGAATCAGCATTATGATATACATGGTTTCCAGGCATATTAATTTCTATGTAGAATTCGTTAAACAATAAGAATAGAGTACCATAAACTTCTAATTCAAGTTGCTCCCATATACCCTTTACTTCTTTAATATATGAATCATCAATAACTTGATATAAATACTCTTCAGCTGATCCTAATATTTTGCTAAGCTGCTCACTATCTAAGCCTATTTTATCTTCGTTGATTAGACTATTAATTTCTGATTGATTTTTCCAATCTTTCAATGCGTTAAGATAAATGCCCTTTTGATTAAATTCTACATTTGAATTATTAATAGCCTCTATATACAAAAAACCAATTAACTGATTAAAGATTGCGCTAATACTATTATATTTTTTTTCTTCTTCAATCTCATTACCATCAACTATTTTTTCTGCATCATCCATAAATCCAGAATAGTAGTTAATGAGCTTGTCGTAGTTATCAGCAACTCTTCGGTTTTTAAATGTTCCAGAGAACTGGTAATTTTTTAGTATAAAAAGGTTATTTGTAGAAATTTGGTAAGGCTCTTTTAAAATAATTTCTTTATTTTTTATCTTAAGATATATTTCATCATTAATAATGCTATTATTTTTATCTACTTTATTGATAGTAAATAATGATGGGAAAATATCACCATAATTAAACTTGCGTTGATGATGTAAATCAATTTCACTAGAATCCACAACCACCCAATTTTTCAAATCATCCGGAAATAAAAAGGGAATTAAATCAAGATCGCGAGTTTGGATGTAATCAGCCTGATAATTATTTTCATTCATATTAATTAATATTCTATGTTCGAGTGAACACCCAATTAATAAGAATAGTATCATTACAATATAGATTTTTTTCGATTTCATCATTGAATTAATTTAAAAATAATATTATATAGTTCATCAACAATTCATTATTGTTTAAATTAAGTGTATAAATATAAGAGAAAATATACTATGAAATTAAAAGGTTTAGATTATTTAGATATTTCATCAAATTTTTCAGATGATGAAATTATGATTCAACACTCTGTAAGGGAGTTTGTAGATAATGAAATTACGCCTCTTATCGATGAACATTTTAAGAATGCAACTTTCCCTAGTGAGCTTATCCCTAAGTTTTCTGATATGAATTTATTGGGCGTAAATTTACCTGAGGAGTATGGATGTGGTGGCCTATCGCATGTTGCCTATGGTCTTGTATGTCAAGAACTAGAGAGGTGTGATTCTGGAATTCGTTCATTTGTATCAGTACAAGGTTCACTGGTTATGTATCCTATTTTTGCTTACGGCACTGAAGAGCAAAGAAAGAAGTGGCTTCCAAAATTAGCATCTGGTGAGGCGATTGGATGCTTCGGATTAACAGAGCCAGATTATGGATCTAATCCAGGAGGTATGGTGACTACTGCAAAAGCAACAGATGGTGGATATATATTAAATGGTGCAAAGATGTGGATTACAAATGGTAGCGTAGCAGATGTTGCGGTTGTTTGGGCGAAAACAGATGATGGAGTGGTCAGAGGATTTTTAGTAGAAAAGGGTATGGAAGGATTTTCAGCCCCTATGATGAAAAATAAGTGGTCTCTTCGGGCATCCGTTACTAGTGAGCTTATTTTTGATAATGTATTTGTTCCAGAAGAAAATTTACTTTCAAATGTAAAAGGAATGAAAGGACCATTGGGGTGCCTAACTCAAGCAAGATATGGAATTGGATGGGGAGCGATTGGCGCGGCGATGGCAATGTATGAGGCCTCATTAAAATATGCAAAAGAAAGAATTCAATTTGATAAACCAATTGCATCATTTCAGCTAGTTCAAGAGAAACTTGTTTGGATGCTTACAGAAATCACAAAAGGTCAGATGATGAATCTGCAGGTTGGTAGACTCAAAGATTCCGGTGATATGAAATTTCAGCAAGTATCAATGATTAAACGTAATAATGTATGGGTTGCACGTGAGTGCTGTAAGCTTGCTCGTGATATTCATGGAGGTAATGGTATCTCTGGTGAGTATCCAGTGATGAGACATCTGATGAATATTGAAAGTGTCTATACGTATGAGGGCACGCATGATATGCATACTTTAATTCTTGGTCATGATATTACTGATATTCCTGCTTTTGAATAATGATTAAAACAGATATCAATAGTGATATAGGAATCATTTCAATTGATCGAGCGCCTGTTAATGCTATTAATCATGATTTGATTTTAGAGTTAAAAAATGCGCTAGATAGCTTCAAGCAAAACGAGTCAATCTCTGGAGTTATTCTTGAAGGTAGAGAAGGAATATTTTCTGCCGGCCTTGATATAACCTATCTATTCCCAAAAGATCGAGAGTATATAGAGAGATTTTGGAAAGATTTTTCATCAATTTTAATTAATATGTTTTCCTTCCCAAAGCCTCTTTACTCATCTATTTCAGGGCATTGCCCTGCTGGTGGAACAGTCATGGTTATAATGACAGATTATCGTATTATGGCCGATGGGAAATATGTTATTGGTCTTAATGAGGTAGATGTTGGGTTAACGGTACCCTATGGGCTCGGTCATGTTTTTCAGTATGTCGTTGGTCAGCGTAACGCTGAAGATCTTTTATTGAAAGCAAAATTAATCTCACCTCAAGAGGCTATAAGCGTAGGTTTAATTGATGAGGTATGTGATTTAAATAAGCTACTTGATACCACCTTGGATCGAATTTCAATCGCATCATCTTTA
>CEQM01134951.1_pt1 | contig 17601 bp, 18 predicted proteins | sample 531111 | NCBI WGS metagenome assembly CEQM01 (sample SAMEA2621278, study PRJEB7988) | marine metagenome | biome: marine biome (ENVO:00000447); feature: deep chlorophyll maximum layer (ENVO:xxxxxxxx); material: "saline water (ENVO:00002010), including plankton (ENVO:xxxxxxxx)" | depth 120 m
TAAGCTTGCTGTGAACAGAGCGAGAAAGGTTCAAAGATTCTTAAGCCAACCGTTCTTTACTGCCGAGGTCTTTACTGGAAATCCTGGAATATATGTTGAAAAGCAAAAATCAGTTGAATCTTTTGAAAAGATATTAAATGGAGAAGGTGACCATTTACCTGAAGATGCTTTTTATATGGTTGGTGATTTTGATAGTGCTGTTAAGAAGGCGGAAAATCTTTGAGATTAACGATATTATCGCCCAGAGGGAAGCTTTTGGATTCAGAGACTGAATCTTTGATAATGCCTTTTGAGAAAGGCTATATAGGTGTTAAAAATAACCATCAATCGATGACAGGTGTAATTATGCCTGGTGCATTATGGTTAAAAAATAAAAACAAGGAAGAGGTTAGGTTCATTTCAAACGGTTTTGCTGAAGTTAAAAATAACGAAATTCTTTTATTAACCGATGCTTCTGAAGAAAAAAGTAAAATTGATAAAAAGAGAGCCGAAGAATCTTTAAAGAGAGCAAAGGCTAGGCTTTTAGAGAGAGGCTCTAATAAAAAGAGAGCCGAAGAATCTTTAAAGAGAGCAAAGGCTAGGCTTGATGTTGTTAAGGGAGAATTTTTAAACGTCATTAAATAAGATTGAAATCAAAGGCGGGCAACCCCTAAAGGGTGATTTTAATGTGCAGCCTTCTAAGAATGCGGTATTACCTATTCTTGCTTCAACAATAATTGCAAATGATAAATGCAGACTTCATCCTGTTGTAAAGATAGCTGATGTGGATGTTGCTGTAGACATCTTGGAAAAATTAGGTGCTAAATGTTCATGGGAAGATGGTGGTATTAATGTTGATACAAGACCTATTGACAGCTATTCAATAGATTTAAATCTAAGTAAAAAAATGCGCGCAAGCGTTTTGTTTTTAGGAGCACTTTTAGCGAGGTTTGGTAAAGCCAAAGTCTATTTGCCTGGAGGGTGCAAGATAGGAAAAAGACCTATAGATTTTCATTTAGCTGGTTTTGAATCTTTGGGTTTTCAATGTAGGTACCATGAAGATGGTCTTATTGAAGTTTTTTACGATAGGAAAAAAGATAAAAAAGACAAAAAAATAGTAAACATGGTGGGTGTTAGCGTTGGGGCAACTGAAAATATCCTTATGGCTTCTATGTTTTTTAAAATGAATGTAATTATTAATAATGCTGCAAGAGAGCCTGAAATTATTTCTTTATGCAAGGCCTTGAAGCGGTATGGAGCAAAAATCAAAGGCATAGGAAGTTCCTCTTTGTCTGTTGAATCTGATTCTTTTTCTGGATCAAAAATAATAATTCCTTCAGACAGAATTGTCGCTGGAACTTTCGCATGTTGTTTTTTATCAAGTAGGGGTTATGGAAAAATACGCAATTACCCTTTTGACGATTTGGAATCTTTTACAGCCCTCATTCAATCGATGGGAGCAAGAGTGAAGAGGGATAAAAATGATATTTATATAAAATCGCCAAAATCAATAAAAGCAATTAACTTCCAAACTGGACCCCATCCTGCTTTTCCTACTGATTTACAGCCTTTAGTAAGTGCAGTTTTATGCAAGGCTGAAGGCACAAGCAGGATTGTTGAAACAGTTTTTGAAAAAAGATTTTTACATTTGAAACAACTGCGAAAAATGGGAGCCAATGTCACGATAAAAAATCAAGAGTGTATTATTGAAGGTGTGAAAAATTTAAATAGTGCTGAATTAAACTCAACAGATTTAAGATGTGCAGCAGCCTTAATAGTCGCTGCATTATCAGAAGAAAAAAAATGTATCATTTTTGACAAGGGACATTTGAAGAGAGGTTATTATAATTTTATTGAACAGCTTCAAGAAAATGGTGTAAAGGTAGTTTGAAAGATTTTTTGAAAAAGTATTTGGCTTGGTTTTTTCCAGGCATGAACATTAAGAGATGGACATGGTTGGCTTTATTTGGGCTTATCGTGTTTAGTTTTGGAATGCATGGTTTTTTGGTCTCAAATATAGATAAAGAATTATCTTTATCCTTGATGAGTTTTTTGATGGAAGAAGTTTTCTTTACTAATTTATTTTTGATTGGTGGTTTTTTTATTTTTATCTTAGGTGTTTATAGGATAAATCAAATATTAATCAGGTCGGTAAGCAAGGATTTGAAAAAAGGACAGCTGGCAGGCAAGGTTTTTGTGGATCAGGTTCTTTCTCACAGAATGTCAGTTACCGTTATAGGTGGAGGACATGGGCTCTCAACTCTTCTTAGAGGTTTAAAGAAATGGACAACAAACATCAATGCAGTCGTGACTGTAGCTGATTCTGGTGGATCGAGTGGTATGCTCAGAGATGAATTTGGGTCTATACCGCAAGGAGATATTAGAAACTGTTTGGTTGCATTGGCTGAAAATGAATCCTTCATGGAAAGGTTTTTTCAGTATAGGTTCAAAAAGGGAAAAATCAAAGGCCATTCATTGGGTAATTTAATTCTTTTTGCTCTTTCTGAGCAGGAAAAAAACTTAGCAAAAGGTATAGGTGATATCGGTAAAGCGTTTAATTTAATGGGTTCTGTCATTCCTGCCGCTAATATTCCTTTGACTTTAATCGGTGAAAAAGAAAATGGAGAGGTTATTGAAGGGGAAGCTAACCTACCTAAGTTAGACGGAAGAATTTTTAATTTGAGATTAAAAGAAAAAGACGTAAAGCCGACATTGGAAGCGATAAAAGCTATTCAGGATTCTGATTTGATAATTTTTGGACCCGGTAGCCTGTTTACTTCAGTTATCGCAAATTTATTGATTGAGGATCTTTCAAATGAAATTAAGCAATCTAAAGCATGTAAGGTTTATATTTCAAACATGATGACTCAAAATGGAGAAACAAATGACATGTCTGTTGAAGATCATATGTTTGAAATAATTTCTAAAATTGGTAAATTGGATTACATAATTTTAAATAAAGAAGTATCTGAAAAGCAAAAGAAAAGATATGCTGAAAGAGGTGTTGCGCCTTTAAAATATGATTTAATAAATTTGCTTGCTTCTGGCGTTAAGCCAATAGTGAAAAGATTTACAAATGAGAAAAAATTTGCTCATCATGATCCTGATAAATTAGGTAAATGTATATATGAGATTGCTAAAAAATGGAGGAAGAAAAAATGAAAATTAAACTTGCAATTAATGGATTTGGAAGGATAGGGCGACTTGTTTTTAGGTCCGCATTCGGAAGGGAAGGTGTTGAAATAGTAGGAATCAATGATTTAATGCCTGTTGAATCTTTAGCGCATTTACTAAAGTACGATTCAGTTTATGGTAAGTTGCCTTTTGAGGTGAGGGCAGAAGGTTCTAGTCTCCATGTTGATGGTCAGGAGATTCCTATTTTCAATTCACGTAACCCTGAAGATTTGCCTTGGGGTAATATTGGAGTTGATTACGTTGTTGAGTCAACAGGTATATTCAGAACAAAAGAACTTGCTTCATCTCATGTCAAAGCAGGAGCAAGAAGAGTGATTATTTCAGCTCCTGGAAAAGGTGATATAGATGGTACTTTTGTAATGGGTGTAAACCATAAAGACTTTAATGCTTCAAAAGATGTAATTGTTAGTAATGCCTCCTGTACGACAAATTGTTTAGCACCCATTGCTAAAGTTTTGAATGATAATTATGGTATTGAAGAAGGTTTAATGACGACCATTCATGCCTACACCGCTGGACAAAATCTTATTGATGGCCCAAATAAAGATTTACGAAGAGCTCGATCTGCTGCATTAAATACTGTTCCAACAAGCACTGGCGCAGCCAAAGCAATAGGTGTTGTTTTGCCGGAAATAAAAGGTAAATTAAATGGTATGGCTATTAGGGTTCCTACACCAACGGTTTCACTTGTTGATTTAACCGTTAAAGTTGAGCATTCTGCTGATAGTGTTGAGTCTGTAAATGAAAAATTCAAACAAGCTAGCGAAAGTGAATTAAAGGGAATCCTTGGATATGAAGATATTCCACTAGTCTCAAAAGATTTTGAAGGAGATAAAAGGTCTTCGATACTTGATGCTGCTTCAACTTATGTTATGGGTTCTTTGATAAAGGTTCTTTCATGGTATGACAATGAGACTGGCTACGCGACAAGGGTTGTTGATTTGGCAGAGTATATGGCGGCAAATGAGTGATTGATCAAAAATGGTATAAGCGTTTTAAAGCAAAAAATGTACTTTTAAGACTTGATTTAAATGTTCCTATATCTGATTCTCAAATTCTTGATGATTCAAGAGTTCTAAGCTCAATTGAAACCGTTAAAAGACTTTATGAAGCTGGCGCAAAAGTTATTGTTGTTAGTCATTTGGGCAAACCAGATGGTAAAAATAATCCAGAGTTAAGCCTTAAGCCTGTTGTAGAAAGTTTTTCTCAAAATTCTAATCTTCCTTGTTTTTTACACCTTGGAAATATTGATAGAAAGTCAATAAAAAAACAATTGAAACATTCAGTTGTTTTTTTAGAGAATGTCAGATTTGAACCGGGAGAAAAAAATTGTGAAGAAGGTTTCGTTAAAAAACTTGCAGGCATTGCAGATTTTTTTATCAATGATGCTTTCTCAGTTTCACATAGATCACATGCATCGGTTTCTGGTGTTGCACAGCATTTACCCTCTTTTGCAGGGCCATCAATATTGCACGAGACACAAAACCTTAATACGTTAATTGAAAATCCTAAAAAGCCTTTTTGGGTTGTTATGGGTGGTGCAAAATTAAAAACAAAGATGCCATTGATAGACTCTTTAAAAGACAAAGTCCAAGGTTTTTTATTGGGTGGAGGAATTGCTAATACCTTCTATAAGGCATTAGGTCATGAAATAGGTTCCAGTCTTCATGATCCTGACAACCTGAATTGGGCAAGGAGTTTTTTTGAATGGTGTCAACTTGAAGGTTCTCCAAAATTAATCTTGCCACAAAAAGTTATTGTTAAAAATAAAAATAGTTTCAAGGAAAAGGATTTTACAGAAGTGCTTCCTGAAGATAATATCTTGGATGCAAGTCCGTCTTCAATATCGGATTCATTCAAGGATTTAGATTCTGTAAAGACATTTTTTTGGAATGGAGCTTTTGGAGCATTTGAAATGAAAGGCGCAAGTCAAGGTACTGAATCTTTAGCTGTGATATTAGGAAACCATTCAGCTAAGGTTTATATAGGTGGAGGTGAAACTTTGGCATCTGTTAAGATGGCAAAAATGGAAGGAAGTTTTTATTTTGAATCTTTAGCTGGAGGAGCAACTTTGTATTATCTTTCAGGTAAAAAATTACCTGGTTTGGAGGTTTTAAATTTATGACGATAATTGCAGGAAACTGGAAAATGAACCATGATTCTGATTCATCTTTGGCTTTTTTTGAAAAGCTTCAATCTTATGGTCCAATACCTAACAATGTAAAAACTATTATTTTTCCAACCTTTCTTTGTTTCGGTTCAGCACAAACTAATTCATTAGGGGTTGAAATTGGCGCGCAAAATGGCAATCCTGAAAAATCAGGTGCTTTAACTGGTGAGGTTTCTATTTTTGATTTTCCAAAAATAGACATTAATTGGCTTTTAGTTGGGCATAGCGAAAGAAGACATATCTTTAAAGAAGACTCAAAACTTTTGAAAAGAAAAGTTGAAACCGCATTGAGCCTTGGGCTTAAAACTATTTATTGTGTTGGAGAAACAATTGAAGAAAAAGAAAAAGGCTTAACAGGAGAGGTTTTAAAGAAGCAAATTTCTTATCTTGAAAATTTTCTTTCTGATAAAAATTTAATAATAGCATATGAGCCAGTGTGGGCAATTGGAAGTGGTATGCCTGCAGGTTCTAAAGATGCCGATGAGGCATCATTATTATGTAAGGATTTCTGCAAAAGAGATATTGATGTTCTTTATGGCGGTTCTGTTAATAGTCAAAATGTATCTAATTATTTAAGTTCAGGTTTGATCAGTGGTTTTTTGATTGGTGGGGCAAGTTTGAATGCTGATAGTTACAGAGCTTTAATTGATGCTGTTGCCTAATGTTGAGAGTTCCAAATTTTATTTATCCAGTTTTTATTCTTTCTTTTTTAGGTGTCTGTATACAACTATATTTAAGTAATTCTGGTAGTGACTCTATAAAAACAGTTTCTCTTATGATTGTCGCGTATCTTGCAGGTTATTTTTTTTCTAGACAAAAGGTTAATAATGCTTGGAACATATCAATAATAAGTACAGTTATCTGTTTTCTTCTTTTGATTTTGGTTTTGTTTTTACCAGAGATAAGAGGTATTAATTCATGGATCAGAATAGGACCTTTTACACTTCAGCCTTCTGAATTGGCTAAAGTCGGATTGATTGTAGTAAATTCAGTTATTCTAGGCGGAAGAAAAGGTGTTGGCTTGGGGCCAATGAATGGATTTGTTTTTTGTCTCTTGGTGAATGCGTTGGTTTTTATTTTGATTGCATTACAGCCAGAAATGGGAACATTGATAGTTATGGCTGGGATAACATGGATTCAAGTTTTTTGCTCAAAAGTGAACAAGTTTTTAAGTACAGGCTTGCCGATTATTGCAATCTTGATTTTTTTTATAGGTGGGAAAAGTTTGATTCCTTTTTACGAAAGTGTTCCTTTTGTAAAACCTCACCAGGTCAAAAGGATTGAGACATTTTTTGCTGGTTCTGAAGCTCCATTAGATGATCGTCGTCAACTTAAGTATACGCATATCCAGATGGCTGAAGGTGGATTGTGGGGTTCTGGTTTTTCAGAATCTGTTAAGCAGGAGTTAGCTTGGATTCCAGAACGTCAAAATGATTTTGTTATCGGTGTTTTTTTTAGAACCGGAGGCCTTTTTCTAGTTTCCTTGATTATTGGCTTGTATTCTTGGGCCTCATTTGGGGCTTTGAATTTTTCGGAAAGAATTCCTCCTGGAGCAGCCAAACAGTTGCTTGTAGGTTTTGCGGGTTACGTGATTTTCCATTGCTGTTTTAACGTAGGGGTTGCTTTAGGCTTGATTCCAACAACTGGTTTCCCGTTAATACCCTTGTCTCAAGGTGGCTCAGGGTGGATATCGCTCGGATGTTTAGTAGGATTGGTGTTAAGTGTTTTATCTAGTCATCTAAACCTTTATAATTCTAGGGTTGTTGGAGGGTAACAATTATGAAAAAAATATTATTTATACTTTGTGGTTTGATTTTTAGCAGCAATTTATTTGCTTTGCCTAGTCATTATGCTGGGAACAACGGTTCTTCAGGTTATTTTTTAACGCCTACAGCAGAAATGCCTAATAAAAATGAAATCAGAATTGGTTTTTCTCAGGTTTCTGAACCAGAGGCAGACTTCTTTTATCTTTCTAGATGGGGTACCCAAAATATGTCTGATGCTAATTCAGATGTTTTGCATTTAGGTGGTATCTCTTGGTGGATGGGCGAAGGCCTTGAAGGTGGTTGGAGCACTTCAAATGTTCATGGGTATGACTGGCATCAATTTACGATTAAAAAGTCATTGCGCAATAATCCAGATTCATTTTTTGGAAGAATCTCAATGGGTGGAACTATGGGTTGGACTGCATCTCATGGTAATTTTGAAGAATGGGGTGGCTTTATTGTTGCTCAATCCCCTTACTCTAGAGGTGATTTTAATTTAGGCATCAACATTGGTGCTGATGAATTAGATGCTACAGAAGCTTCATTTTTTGGAAATTTCAGTCTTTGGTTTTCACCTAGATTGAAAATGCATTATGAATTTGCATCTTCGGCATTTGTCACTAAGGAACCTGGACAAAGTGTTGCGTTATGGTGGCAAACAAGCCCAGATAACCCTTTATGGATTAGCCTTGGTGCAACAACTTTAGAAAGTTATGGTTGTACTGTTAATTTGACAGGTTGTGACAATGACGCTTTCAGAACAGATGAAACAATGTTTACTTTTGGATTTGCACTTGGTGTAAATAGTTATTTTGACTACGAAGAAGAAGATGAACTTGTTGAATTATTTGAAACGTTTGGGAAGCCTTAAAAATATAGTCTTTTTTCGAAACCTGCTATGAAAGGGTTGATTCTATCTGGAGGTAGTGGAACCAGGCTAAGGCCTTTAACTCACACCAGAGCCAAACAATTGCTTCCTATTGTGGGAGCCCCTATACTTCATCACATATTGGATTCTTTAGAGGATGCAGGCATAAAGGAAACTGTTATTCTTATTTCTCCAGAAACAGGTGATTTAGTGAGAGAATCTTGCGGACCATCTTGGCGTTCTATGAATTTGGAATATGTTGTTCAAGATAAACCCTTAGGTCTTGCACACGCTGTTGCAACAGCAAGGCCACTTCTTGGAGACGATCCTTTCCTTTTGTTTTTAGGAGACAATGTTTTAAAAGGCGGTATTAAGAAATACGCAGATGAATTTCAGTCTAAAAACATGGATTCAATGGTTCTTCTTTCAAAAGTTGATAGACCACAGCAATTTGGTGTTGCTATTTTTGAGGGTGAAGAACTTGTTGGAATGATTGAAAAGCCAAAAAATCCACCTTCTGATCTTGCGCTTGTCGGCATCTATTTTTTTAACAATAAAATTCATAAAATAATTGAAGATCTAAAACCTTCCGACAGGGGTGAGTATGAGATAACTGATGCTATCCAAGGTCTTATTGACGATTCTGTAAAAGTTCATCATATGAGAGTTGATGGTTGGTGGAAAGATACCGGCTTGCCTGAGGATTTGATAGAGGCAAATAAGTTGCTGCTGGAAGATGTGGAAACAAGATTTGATGGTGTTGTTTCAGGTGGTCGAATTGATGGAAAGGTTGTCATTGAGAAAGGAGCTAAAGTTGAAAATTCATATATTGAAGGTCCTGTTTATATAGGTAAAAATTCAGTAGTTAAAAATTCCAATATCAGTGCCGGAACAAGCATTGGAGAAAATTGTCGTATAAATACAGTTGATATCGGTAACTCCATAATTATGGATAATTGTGTTCTTTCTGCAGTTTCATATCCCATGTCAAGTTGCTTGATTGGAGAGGGGTGTACAGTGAAAGGAAATACCGACACAAGATTAAATGTAGTTCTTGGGGATAGGTCTGTTCTTGAGGTTCCCGATTAAATGTCGAGAAAAGTTCTTGTTACTGGTGGGGCTGGATTCGTAGGTAGCAATCTTGCTTTAGACCTGGAATCAAAAGGTTTTAGTGTAAGTGTTATTGACGGCTTGATAGAGGGTTCAGGAGCAAACCTTTTTAATTTAGAGGGATTTACAGGTGAATTTTTGGAGGCTGATATTCGCAAACCTGAAAAATATCAATCTTTACTAAGGGATCAGGATGTAGTTATACATTTAGCTGGTCATGTAAGCCATGTTGATTCAATGATTGATCCTGAAAATGATTTGAACCATAACACCTTAGGGACTTTAAGACTTCTTTACTCATTTAAGGATAATTGTCCTGAAGCATTATTTGTTTATGGTGGCACAAGGGGACAGTATGGCAAGGTTCTTAATCCTCCAGCAACAAAAGATACAGCTTTGCATCCAACGGATATATATGGGGTAAACAAGACAGCTGGTGAACAGTATGCACTAGTTCTTTCCAGAACAAGCAACATAAAAGCTTGTTCTGTGAGGTTTACTAATGCTTATGGTCCAAGACATCAAATGAAACATTCAAAATGGGGTATATTGAATTGGTTTTTAAGGCTTGCCATGGATGGTCAGGATTTGACTGTCTATGGTGAAGGGGAGCAGCTTCGTGAGTATGCATGGATTGGTGATATAACCAATGCTTTTGCTAAATTATGTAATATTGATCCCTTGAAAGCTAATGGTGAGATATTGAATTTAGGAGCAGCAGAAAGAGTATCTTTTGCTCAAATGTCTGAAAAGATTGTAAATATAGTTGGTTTAAGTAAAGTTGTGAGTGTAGAGTGGCCTGAAGACAGAAAATCAATAGAGGTAGGCGACTTTATATCCGATGATTCACATTCTAGAGAATTGCTTAGCTGGAAGCCATCTTTGGCTATTGATGAAGGGCTGAGGCGAACATTTGACTTTTACAACAAGCATAAAAGTAGGTATTGGTGATAGATGAAAACAAGTTCGAATCTGTTGTTTTTGGTGCAGGTTGTTTTTGGTGTGTAGAGGCTATTTTCCTAAGGGTTGAAGGCGTTGAAAGTGTTGTTTCAGGTTATTCAGGCGGCTCCTTGGAGGATGCTAACTACAAAGCTGTTTGTTCGGGTTCAACTGGTCATGCTGAAGTTTGTAAGATATCCTTTGATCCAAATATAGTTGCACTAAAAGATTTGTTGAAAGTTTTTTTTGAGACACATGATCCAACAACATTGAATCGTCAAGGTTCAGACACAGGAACCCAATACAGGTCTGCAATATTTTATTCAGATGAAGATCAAAAAAAGATTTCTAAAGAATTTATTGACGCCCTTAACGCAAATGAGGTTTTCAAAAAACCGATTGTCACAAGTTTAGAACCTTTGAATGATTTTTATAAAGCTGAGCAGTATCATCAGAATTATTATGAATTGAATAAGACTCAACCTTATTGCCAAATTGTTGTTAAGAAAAAAATTGATGATTTTTTAAGCTAAAAATTAAAGAAAGGGTTATTTTTTACCCGTTGAGCTGAAGTATTTTTTTCTTAACGAATTACTAATTGAATCAATAAGCATAACACTTACAAACATAATCATTAGTATCGACATGACTCTGTCATAAATACCCAGTTTTAAATATAGGTTAAGGTAATATCCAATTCCTCCAGCTCCGACAAGGCCAATGATTGCACCATGCCTCATGTTGTATTCAAGCATAAAGAGAAGTTGAGACATGAGGCTGTTTGCTGATTCTGGAAGGACAACATGGTGAACTATTTGCCATTTTTTCATCCCGATTGCTCTTGCGCTTTCAATAGGATGATTGCTTACACCCTCAAATGCTTCGTATTGTAGTTTTCCAAGAAATCCAACAGTGTAAATCGTCATTGCAAGAACTCCTGCCAGTGGCCCTAAACCAACAGCAACAACAAAGAAAATTGCCCATACTAAGCTTGGTAAAACACGTATGAATGAGAGTATTGATCTTGATATAAATTTAAATTTTCCAAAATTTAGATTAGAAGATGCAATAACTGAAAGAGGGATTGCAAGAAGGAATCCTAATATTGTTGCAATGTATGCCATTTGAAATGTTTCTGAAAGGCCTAACCATGCAACACTACAAAAGAATGGAATTTTTTTTTCACATATAGGGTAAGGCTGAGCATCAAATATGCTCATGTCCAATGGCAATGCTTCCTGAATGAAGTCTTTTGAATTCCTGCCTCCTTCAATAATCGATCCAGTATCAAGGTTTAGATTATTTGAGAATGCAAATAAAATAAAAATGATTATCAGTAAGCTGAGTTGAGTTTTATTTTTTTCTGTCATATTGCAACTTCAACATTTTTTTCTTGTTTGTCAAGCTTGACTACCTTGCTTTCGCAAACTTTAAAAATCTTGTCAGACACACCCATAGCCCTTGCTGGATTATGGTCTACAAAAATTATGCTTGACTTATTTTTTTTCACATAATTAAACATCTTGAAACCAACGCTTATTGATGTTTCATCATCAAGCTCGCCTAAAAATTCATCAGCAAGAATTATTTTTGGCTTTTGTAGAAGGGTCCTTGCAACTGCAACTCTTTTTCTTTCACCACCAGATAGGAATTTGACCTGTTCATTTGCTTTTTCTTTTATTTCAAGCGATTCCAATATCTCCATTGCCTCTTTGGTTATTTCTTTATTTGGATCTGAAAGAAAAACATCTAAGAAATTCATTTCATGGAATTTTCCAAAGATGACATTTTCAATAACGGTTTTGTTGTTTACAAGCCCAAGCCTTTGTGGAATGTATCCAATATTGCCGGACGGAAGACAGTCGGCACAACATTCTCCAAGTATGCAGATTTCACCAGATATTTGAGGAATTATTGATGCAATTGTTTTTATGAGTGTTGTTTTTCCTGCACCTGAAGGTCCAACAAGTGCTATTATTTCACCTTTTTCAATTTCTAAATTGATGTCTTTTAATATTGGCTCTTTTGAACCATAACCAACATTAAGGTTTTTCAGTTCAAGAACTGTTTCTTTAAACACTGTTTCACTCATTTTTTTTATAACCGGGAAAGAATTATATAAAGTAGAACATAATAGTGAATGTAAGCCATGTCATAAACACAATGCCAATATTATCCGAAATCCATCTCCACCATAGTTCAGTTGTTGCACCGATAATGAATGGAAGAGATGATGCAACAGGGTTATCTTGGAAGTTAACCCAGTACCAATTTGTTGATGTGTTGTTTATCCAAAAATTTACAATAAATATCAAAATCGGAATTGAGAAAAAAATTCCTTGGTAATTTTTTTTATTTTTATTGTTTATTCGTCTTCCAATGAATCCATGTAGTGGATCTGATATAGCCATACATAAGCATGTGATTCTTGCAAAATCCAAAATGGAATCTTCTTCCATTCCGTGCAGATCTGCTGTTAGCATGAATAAAAAAATGGATAATCCAACAGATATTGGATATGAGATTATTCCCCAGTCTGGCCATTTTTTATACAGCGTATTTAAGAAAGGTATTTGTGGCCAGAGTATTGCTAAAATTAAACCAAATAATGATAAAAAGAATGCATCAATAGTTGTTTTTATTATTGGTAAAAAAAGAAGAGATATAGCTAACATGTGGCCAACACCCCTTATGTCTCTTATTTTTGTATTGGTCAAATTGCTAATTTGCTTTCTGTGTTTTTGAATTGTCTTGGAGGCCTTTTACCGAATGAGCATAACATTTCGTAAGGTATTGTTTTTCCCCATTCTGCTAAGTTCATCATAGTTATCTCTTCATGACCTTGTTTTCCAAGCATGGTTACCCTGTCTCCAATTTCTACATCAGGTATATTCGATATGTCAGCATAAAGAAAATCCATCGATATGGCTCCAACAACAGGTGCTCTTCTCCCTCTTATTAGCACTTCAGAGTGTCCGGATAAGCTTCGTGTATATCCATCAGCATACCCAATCGGAACAATTGCAAGCCTTGTAGGGTTGTTAAATTTGGTTATATTTCCATATCCAAATCCTTCATTTTTTTCTATTGTTTTTCTATCAATTACTCTTGCATGAACACTCATAACAGGCAAGACTGGTGGAGCATTTTTCAAATCTGTTCCAGTTGGTTTTGATCCATATAAGAGATATCCAATTCGAACAGAATCCATATAGTATTCAGGACCTCTCAAGAATGCAGGAGAGTTTGCTATATGTCTTTCACAATCTGGAAATTTTTCCATCCAATCAGATTCTTTTAGCGATTTTCTAAATTTTTCTAAAGCTTCTAGTGTTGATCTTGAGTCAGTATCTGCAACATGAAAATGAGAAAAAATTCCGGTAGGTTCAAATGGCGTTTCTTTAAACTCTTTTGCAAGTTGTTTTAATGCTGCTGGGGGAACACCCAATCTATGCATTCCAGTGTCAATTTTCACATGTATATTGGGTGCAGGGAGGTTTGGGTCTAGTTGCCTTTCCCATCCTTCAAGATGTTCTGGTCTAAATAAACATTGTGTGATTTTGTATCGTTGAAGCAGTGGGACCCCTTCAGGAATAGTTTCACCTAGAACTAAAATTTCAATTTTGATTCCATTTTCTCTAAGCTCTATAGCTTCTTCTAGGCTAGCAACACACAAGCCTCGTATTTTTGATTTTTGTATAGCTTTTGAAACCTCAATGGCTCCATGCCCGTAAGCATCTGCCTTTACAACAGCCCAAATTCCAACATTATTAGCTTGAGATTGCAAGACTCTAAGATTGTGTTTTAGATTATCAAGATTTATCTCAGACCAAACTCTTCTATACATTCAATTCCATCCAAGCTAATTTTATAGACTCAGCAATATCTGAAGCAGAAACCGATTGTCTCGGAATTCCTTTTTCAGATAAGATGCTTCCTGACCTGCCATGTATCCATGCTCCAATAATTGTGGCATGTAAAGGGTTTATCGTTTGGGCAAGAAGCCCTCCAATCAATCCAGAAAGAACATCACCGCTTCCACCGGTTGCTAAATTTTCATTTCCTGAATCAATAAAAAAAATAGGTTCACTCTTAGATGAAATTAAAGTTGGAGAGCCTTTTAGGAGTGTTATGGCTTGTGACATTTGCGATATTGTTTTTACAGCTTCAACTCTGTTTGATTCGATTCTTTTTACATCCCCACAAAGAAGGCTAGCAGCCTCAGAGTGATGGGGAGTGATGATCCTTTCACCGATACTTGAACCTAAACCTTGCAATCTTTTTTCAGGATTTTCTTTTCCTGAGAAAGCAGTCAATGCATCTGCATCAACAACTGCTGGACAGTTGATTTTTTGAAGCTGGGACTTTATTGTTTTGGCAATTGTTGCATTTCTTCCTAACCCTGGCCCAATTGTCCAAGCATTCATTTTTCTCATATTGCTAATTGATTCAGTTTCCCTTACTATTTCTGGTGGAACATCTTTAGATTCACCTATCCAATGTACAACACCAACGCCACTTCTAAGTGCACCTTCGATAGCAAGCCTTGCTGCACCTGGGTATTTCTTGCTTCCAGCCCAAAGTCCAAGCCTGCCAGCAGTTCCTTTATGACCATCATTTGGAAAATCAATTAGCATATTTTTTATTGAGCTTTTATTCGGCATATAGCCCATCGGCTTAAAGTCAAGTTTAGTTGGTATGCCTATGTATGCAATGCATATTTCACCTGAATATTTTCTTCCAGGGTTTAATAACAGTCCAGGTTTAAGATAAGCAAAAGTTACAGTTAAGTCAGCCTTGAAGGCAACACCTTCTTTTGAGCCATCGTCCATATTGATACCACTTGGACTGTCTAGAGCCATTCTTCCTTTGAATGTTGCTTTATTTGCTGCGGATATCCATGCGGAATAAGATTCTTTCGGTTTTCCTTTTGTTCCAGTTCCCAAAAGGCAATCAACCACTACACCGTTTTTGTCACCCAGGTTTTCATAATCTTTTTTAGACCATTTGACACCTTCTTTTTCAGCAAGCCTCCATTGTATTTTTGCGATTTTCCCTAATTCGTTTTTTTGCCCATAGAGCGTTGCATTGATCCCATGTACTGCTGCCCATCTTGCCATAACTATTCCATCGGCACCATTATGGCCTTTTCCTATCATTAGATGCATTGGACTGTCATCCCATTTTTCTAGATAAAATTCAAATGCAGATCTTCCTGCATTTTCCATTAATGTTAAAAGTGGTATATCCTCAACAACGGTTCTTTTATCAAGCTCTCGCATTTGCGTAACGCTAAGAATCGGTAGGTGAGAAGCCATATCTTTAATTTTAGGCACTAATTTGAATCTAGAATCACTAATATGAGTAAATACAAGACCTTGTTGGTTGAAAAAAAGGAAAAATGGGCAGAAATAACCATCAATAGGCCTAATGTGCTGAATGCAATAAATGATGATGTTGTAGCTGAGCTGCATGCAGCATTAGACGAATTGAAGGATGATCCAGCGATTATGGGGTTGATCATTTCGGGTGCTGGAGATAAAGCTTTTGTTGCTGGCGCTGATATTGAAGCTTTGTTAAAAAGGGGAAGAGAGGATGCGTTAAAGGGAATCAATCAAAAGCTTTTTCAGAAAGTTGAAGATTTTCCATGGCCTGTAATTGCGGCAATCAAAGGGTATGCACTTGGTGGAGGCTGCGAGTTGACTCTTGCTTGTGACATAAGAGTGGGAGGCAAGACAACCCAAATGGGGCAACCAGAGGCAAGATTAGGGATAATTGCTGCTGCTGGTGGAACTTACAGGTTGCCAAGGATTGTTGGCACAGGCATAGCAAGGGAGATGTTTTTTACAGGAAAGATTATTGATGCAGAGGAGGCATACAGGATAGGTTTGTTGAATTGCATTGTTGAAGATGGTGAGGTTATCGGGAAAGCAAGAGAGATGATGGTTAAGATATCAAAAATGGCACCAGAAGCAATCAGGCTTGGAAAGAAAGCTTTAAACAAAGCTGCATCACCTTCACATGACCATGGAAAAATTGAAAGTGAATACCAGGCAATACTTTTTGAGTCTGAAGACAAGAAACAGAGAATGACAAGGTTTTTGGAAAAGAGAAACAATAAATGAAAGCCATAGATATTCATATACACATGCAACCTAGAGAAATGATGTCTCCAGGAGCACTTGCATTTATCGAAAGTGGAAGGCCTGATTCTGAAATTGTGAAAAGATGTTTAGATTCACCAAAAGCTCTTGCTGAACATTTGGACAAGGAAAGGATTTCAAAAGTTGGTGTTATTAATTATGTAGCTCCAGATATTATGGGATTCACTTCAGGCGTTAACCAATGGGCTGCAGAGTATAGATCAGGAGCACCTGACAGAATTATTGCATTTGGGGGAATACATCCACCTGCTTGCAAAAATGTCAAAGACGAGATGAGGATAATTTTTGAAGATTGTCAACTTGATGCATTAAAGATACATCCTCCCCATCAAGATATGCCTGCAAATGCATATGCTGATGGGTCTATACCTGAATTGGCAACTGTTTATGAAATGTGTCAAGAATACTCAAAACCTGTTTTGATCCATACTGGTACTAGCACCTTTCCTGGAGCAAGAAGTAAATGGGGAAATCCGATGGAGATTGATGATATCGCAATTGATTTTCCTGATTTGAAAATTATTATGGCCCATGGAGGAAGGCCACTATGGATTAATGAAGCCTGGTTTGTTTTTAGAAGGCATAAGAATGTTTATTGGGATCTTTCTTCAATACCTCCAAAGAGAATGCTGGAGTGGTATCCAAGATTATTTGAACTTGGCAATAAGGTTATATTTGGGACAGATTGGCCAAGCCCTGGCGTTCCCGGAATAAGGAAGAACCTTGATGCTATCTTAAGTTTGCCCATTTCACAAGAAGACAAGGACAATCTTTCATACAAGTCTGTGCAAGGAGTTTTTGATGATTAGTAAAATTACTGTTATAGGTTCAGGGACAATGGGGAACGGTATTGCACAAGTTTCTGCAATGGCTGGTTTTGAAACATCACTATTTGACATAAGCAAAGAGCAACTTGATATTGCAGAATCGAAGATTAACAAGAATCTCGATAAAGGTTTTGAGCTTGGTAAGATTGCTGCAGAAAAAAGAGACAATGCAAAAGGTAACTTGTCTTTTACAGGAGATTTTGAAACAGCTGTAAAGCATTCAGACCTTATCATTGAAGCTGTCCCAGAAAATATGGAATTGAAGAAACGGATATTCAATGATGCTGAAAAATTCGTTCATGAAGAAACGATCTTCGCAACAAACACAACAGGTTTATCAATCACTGAAATGGGCAATGCGACGAAAAGGGAAGACAAGGTGATAGGGATGCATTTTTTTAACCCAGTGCACATTATGAAACTGATTGAGATTGTGAGGTCCATCTCAACCTCACAAGAAACCTACGAGATTGTTAAAGCGGTTTCAGAAAAAATGGGAAAACAGACAGTTGAGATTAATGAAGCTGCAGGATTTGTCACATCAAGAATGAATGCTCTTATAGGGGCTGAGGCATTCCGGATG
>CEQM01135520.1_pt1 | contig 17568 bp, 13 predicted proteins | sample 531111 | NCBI WGS metagenome assembly CEQM01 (sample SAMEA2621278, study PRJEB7988) | marine metagenome | biome: marine biome (ENVO:00000447); feature: deep chlorophyll maximum layer (ENVO:xxxxxxxx); material: "saline water (ENVO:00002010), including plankton (ENVO:xxxxxxxx)" | depth 120 m
ACTATAATGGTGATGGTAATGAATGATAATGGTACTCCAGATGATGACACAGATGACTTCGAAGAAGAAGTAGAAGTTACTAATCCTGATTATAATGATAATTATGGTAATGTGGCTGATTGTAATCTTGAAGATTACTGTATGGATTGTGTTGCTATTTGTGATGATGCTGATATTATGGGGTGTATGGATGCTACTGCATTTAACTTTGATGCTTCAGCAACATGGGATGATGGTAGTTGTTATGAAGTAATCTTTGGATGTACTGATCCTGATGCATTTAATACTGGTATAAGTAATCCTCCAAATCCATTTATTGATGCAAATACAGATGATGGTTCTTGTATCGATGTTGTTGTTGGTTGTATGGATGATGGAAATCAAGAATGGTCTGCAACTCCTGGATATGCAGCTTGTAATTATAATGAGCTGGCTAATACCGAAGGAGATTGTGATGTAGCAACATGGGGTTGTACTGAGTGGATATATGATAATTATAACTCTGATGCATGTTACGATGATGGTACATGTTCAGGTTTAATTGATTGTTATGAGGGTGAAACTTTATATACGATATCATATGTAAGTACACTTGATAATACCATTACTATTACTAACAGTGATCTTAGTGGAAATGTAGTTGTTTTCACTGCTGATTGGGGAATTGCTGAAAATGGTTCAATGACTGATTGTTGGCCAACAGAAGATTGTTATACAATTGAAGTTGGAGGTAACACTACAGCAGTTGCTTGGAATATTGAAGCAGGTGCAGTTGGTTCAGAAGAAGTTGTTGCTGATAATACTAATCCAAATTCTTTTGGTTGGTGTATGTATGGTTGTATGGATACAGTAAACTGTAACTATGACAATACTGTAAATATGTCCGATTCAGAAGCATGTGGAATTGCAGGATGTACTGATACGGAAGCGTGTAACTTTGAAATAGATGCAACTTGTAATCCTGATGATGCATGTATTTATCCAGTTGATGCATGTACGGATTGTGATGGCAATGATTTAGGTGGTCAAGATTGTGCAGGTGTTTGTGGTGGCGATTCAGTTTTAGATGATTGTGGAACATGTGACAATGACCCAGATAATGATGGTGTACTTGGTTGTATGAATATTGATGCATGTAACTATAATGCAGATGCAACATGTGATGACCCTGATAATCCATGTCAATTAGCTACAGATTGGTACTTAGATGTAGATGGTGATGGAAGTGGGAATTCTTGTAGTGCTGATTATGTTGATGCTGAAGGATCTGTTGAATCATGTGATGCACCAAGCTGTGATTTAGCTGAATGGCCAAACTGTCAGTATGTAGACAACGATGATAACTATGATGGAGATGAGATTATGTCTGATGGTTCTGTTGCACAACACTGGTGTGGTGCGCCTGGTATTGAAGAAGATCTTTTAAATGGATTAGTAATTTATCCTAATCCAGCTTCAGATGTATTAAACATTGAGTTTACTTCAACATTAAATCAAAATGTAACTATAGAATTTGTGAATGCAATTGGTCAAGTGATTAGTTCAAGCAATTATGTTGTTACAAATGGTTTATTAGATGTTGAGCTAGGTTTAAGTGAATACTCAAAAGGTATTTATCAAATAAATTTAGTTTCTGATAATACTGTGGTTAGTAAAACTATTGTAATTGAATAATTTTCTTTCAATTATTATTAAAAAAGGGGCTTCTTTAAGCCCCTTTTTTATTGGGCTTTTTATAAATTTGTTGTTGAAAATTTGATAGTTATGTGGTTTAAAGAATATATTTCAATTTATAAAAAAAGAGGTTTTAAAGCTCTTATTCAGGAAAAAGGTTGGGTTGTAGCATTAATTTTGTTTCTTTTTTTTCTAATCAAGGGCTTATTATGGCTTCTAATACCATATTTAATTGGTAAGGGACTTTTGTCGTGAAAAAAATAATTTTATTAACAGCATCAGTCTTAGGTTTTTTTTCTGTCATTATAGGTGCATTTGGTGCTCATTTCTTTGAAGAGATATTAATTTTAAATAAGCGATTGGATACTTTTGATACTGCATCTAAATATCATTTTTATCATGTTTTTCTTTTATTATTTTTAGGAGTATTTTATGATATAAATAATAAAAGGTATATGAATTTTGCATTTTATTTTTGTTTAATTGGTATATTATTATTTTCAGGTTCTTTGTATATTTTATGTTATACTAATAATAGTTTTTTTGCAGTGATTACTCCAATTGGAGGATTGTGTTTTATATTTAGTTGGTTTATGCTTTTCGTTTCAATCATTAAAAAAAATAATATATGAAATTTTTCAAATTTATTTTTTTAGTTTTTTCTACTTCTATAGTTGCTCAAAATCAAACTGTTGGAGTCTTTCAATATAATGAAAACACCTATGAGGGTTATACATTATTTAGTCCTTCAAGAAACACATATTTAATTGATAACTGTGGAAGATTAATTCATGAATGGGCAAGTAATTATCGACCTGGTTTATCTGTTTATTTACTAGAAGATGGTTCTTTGTTAAGAACTAATAAGATTACTGATTTAAATGTCTTTCAAGGAGGAGGTATTGGAGGAGGTATGGAAATACTAGATTGGGAAGGCAATGTTATATGGTCTTACTCTTATAATAGTACAACTTTTCATCAACATCATGATGTTGAACCCCTTCCTAATGGTAATATTTTAGTTCTAGCTTGGGAATTGAAAACAGCAGAAGAAGCAATTTTATTAGGAAGAGATCCAAATTTATTAGAAGATAATGAGCTGTGGCCTGAGCATATTATTGAAATAGAGCCAGTTGGAAGTAACGAAGCAAATATAGTATGGGAATGGCATATATGGGACCATCTTATTCAAGATGTTGATTCTACACTGTCAAATTATGGTGTTATATCAGACCATCCTGAATTATTAAATATTAATTATACTGGTCCAGGTCAAAATTCAATTGGTGGTAAAGCTGATTGGATTCATGCGAATTCTATCGATTATAATGAAGAATTGGATCAGATTTTAATTACATCTCGTGCATTAAGTGAATTATGGATAATTGATCATAGTACAACCACTGAAGAGGCTGCAGGTCATACTGGTGGTAATTCTGGTATGGGTGGTGATATAATTTATAGATGGGGAAACCCTATTGCATATAATCGAGGAGTGGAAGAGGATAGAGTTTTATTTGGCCCTCACCATGCTCAATGGATTGATAAAAATGTACCAGGTTCTGATAATATTTTGATTTTTAATAATGGTAGAAATAGACCTCAAGGTAATTATTCTACCGTTGATGAAATTTTGCCACCAATTGATGGTTTTAATTATAGTATCGATTCACTTAATTCATTTGGTCCTTCAGATCTATTGTGGACATATATTGATAGTAATCCTACCGATTTTTTTGCAGATCATATTTCTGGATGTCAACGTTTAGAAAATGGAAATACATTAATTTGTAGTGGACCTAATGGTAGATTTTTTGAAGTGGATGAGTATGGAAGTATTGTATGGGAGTATGTTAATCCTGTTTATGGAAATTTAATTTTAAATCAGTTTGAAAACCCACCTCAAGATTCTTTTACTGGTGATTTCACTCTCTCTAATAGTGTGTTTAGGTGTGAAAAATTCAGTCCTGATTTTATTGGTTTTGAAAATTATGAATTAACACCTTCTATACCAATTGAAGGTCCACCATATCTTTTTCCATTGGCTTGTGAACCTGTTAATTTATCAGAAAAATACTATGATAAAGAATTGATTAGACAAACAGATTTATTAGGTAGAGAAAAATCTATAATTCAAGGTTTTTATATTAATTTCTATTCTGATGGAAGTATTGAAAAATTATATATAGTTCAATAATTAATTTATGTGGTGTACTTTTTGTGTAGTACCATTTTTATAAATATTTATTTTAACACCTTTTTCTAATTGTGAATTGATTTGTTGACCTGATAAATTGTATTGTTTAATAATTTGATTGTCAACATCTATTTCTTCTATATTCACTTCGTCTTCATCACATATACCGTCATCATCTTCATCATTTATGCAAACACATTCCCCTAAGACGCATGTGTAATTTGGCTCACATAAAATGACTGTACATTGAAGGTCAAGAATCCAATTTTCAATTAACTGAATTTCTTCAGTAGTTAAATCTGGAATACCCATATTATTATTAGCGATATTATTAGGCATATCACCAGAGGAAACTTCTTGCCAAAGTGTGCTGCTTTCATAACTTCCAATATTAATAACATCTCCACTATTTCCTCCATTCATAACATCATCATAAGATGTGAGATTAAGACCACCAGCTGGATTTGTTCCACTATGACATGGCATACAGCTATTATCAAATATTGGTTGAATGTCAGTGTCGTAATTAATTATAGTTTGAGATATGCTATTGCAGTAAATCAATGTAAAAATTAAAATATATTTATATGTATTCATATACTAAAGTTAGTTAAAACCCTAAGATTAAACAAATACATAAAATAATAGAATAAATAGCTTGTAATCCAATAGTTTTCCAGTTAGCATTTGCTAGACTTCTTAATTCGTAATGGGTTAAGATATGTTTAAAGATATATAATCCAAATAGTAAACAAAAAATAGTAGGAATTAATAACGAAGTATTATTTAATTCTTGATACATATAAAAAGATGAACCAACTGCTAAAATTAAAAATAATAAATAGATCCATCTACTAGCTTTTTTTCCAAATGTAACCACCAGATGATTTTTACCTGTTTCAGCATCACTTTTCATATCAGGAAATTCATTAATTAGCAATATATTAGTAGTTAATAATCCTAAAGGAATACCTAATAGTAGACAGTTCATATAGTGGACACTATTTATAAAGTCCCCGTTAAATATAGCATATCCTACACCAAGAGTTAAAAGTGGACCAAATGAAAGAAAAATAGCTAGTTCACCTAAACCTCTTCTAGCTACCAATCTTAAGGGTCTTGCAGTATAGAAGTATCCTAAAAATAATCCTGCTAATGCAATTTGAAGAGCTCCAGAAAAATTAAAACTATTTATTTCAGATAAAATTATACCGCCAATTCCCATTGCAATTATCAATAAAATTAAACCTAATTTTTTTGTTCCACTTAGAGTTATGAGTCCGAGTTCAATGGCTCTGCTTCCGCCTGATATTTGTTGAAAATATTCTGCATTAGCTTCATCTGTTCCATCTTTAACATCGAAGTAGTCATTAAACACATTAATTCCTAAATGTGCAATTAATATTCCAAAAATTGTTAAAATAAATAGTGGTATACTAAATAAACTATCGCCTACACCTGCAAAATAAGCACCAACAACAAATACAGGTAATAATGATGCCGATGTAAACGGCATTCTGGTTATAGCTAACCCCTTAATAAGTTTAGTGGACAAATTTATTGGTACTTTTACATCTTTTTCAATTATTTCAGTTACTCCACAGTAACCTGTTTGCGGATTGTCTTTTCCATTTGCAAAAGTTGGTGTGATTCGAATTTTAGCATTAATTTTTTCTCCATTCTTATTAAGAAAATAAGTTTCCCCTTTATATTCTCCTAACTTTACAGCTGTATTAAGCCATCCTTCAACATTTTGGAGCACTATTTCTCCTGGTGAGAAAAGGGATACTCTTTTTTTTCCAATTAATTCCTCTTTTTTGTACCCAAATATTTTTTCTGCATCAGTATTCATTGTTTCGATGATGCCTTCCATGTCACATGTTATAACACTTTTCATAATTTCAGTTTTAAATTGTTAGTTTTAGAATACTTGTTCTTTTTCTTATCTTTATTGTAGTATAGTTGAAAAACCAGTCAAAAATATGAAAAACATTTTTCTTTTATTATGCTTTCCAGTAGTTTTATTTTCACAGGTTAATTTTAGTGAAGATATTTCACCAATTATATATTCCAATTGCACAGAATGTCATAGAGTTGGTGGTGCTGGACCAATGCCATTTACTAACTATGCTGAAGTAGCATCTTTAGGTTCTATGGTAAAAGCTGTAACTCAATCTGGTTATATGCCACCATGGCATGCTGACCCTGATTATTCAAGCTTTCTTGGAGAAAGAGTTTTAACTGACCAAGAAAAGCAATTAATTTCTGATTGGGTAGATGGAGGTATGATACAGGGTGATCCAAGCTTGGAGGCAGTTATTCCTAATTTTCCTGAGGGGTCTGTCATTGGTGTTCCTGATGTAGTATTAACAATGGAAGAAGAATATCTAGTAGAGGGAAATAATCAAGATGATTACCGTGTTTTTGTTTTTTCAACTAATTTTCCTGAAGACAAATATCTTCAATCTATAGAAATTATCCCTGGGAATGTAACTGCAGTTCATCATGTGTTGGTTAATATTGATACTTTAGGATTATGTGCAATAGAAGATGCTTCAACTCCCGAATATGGATATGAATGTGAAAGTGGTTTTTGTGTTGGAAGTGTCCCTCAATTCGCGGCAGGATATACACCAGGAATGGTTCCTCCGATTTGGAATAATGATATTGGAATGCTTCTCCCAGCCGGGGCTGACATTGCAATACAAATTCATTATGCCCCTAGTTCTATTGATGAATATGATCAAACTTCCGTTAATTTATTTTTTAAAGATCAGCCTGTTGAAAGAGAAGTTGAAGTTCTTACTTTACTTGATACTCAGTTATATGTTCCGGCAAATGAAGTGTATACACACTATAATTCATATATTATTCCTTATGATATGAGTATTATAAGTGTTCTTCCTCATATGCATTTAATTGGTAAATCTTGGCTTGTGTATGCTGAAAATAATGAGGATACCATACCTATTATTAGTATTCCAGATTGGGATTTTAATTGGCAAACTTTTTATCAGCCTGAATATATGTTAAAATTACCCGAGGGTTATACTTTACATGCTTATGCTACATATGATAATACAGCTAATAATTTTACAAATCCAAATTCACCTCCTGAGGATATGTTTTGGTGTGATTATACAACTTGTGAAATGTTTTTTCTTCCTTTTGCATATGTTCCTTATCAAGAGGGTGATGAAAATATTTATTTAGGTGATGAAAATAATCTTGGTTGTATGGATTCTGGAGCTTGTAATTATAATCCTGATGCAATTATTCAAGCTGGTATTTGTGATTATGAATGTATAGGTTGCATGTTGGAATATGCTTGCAATTATAACCCTAACGCACTGTTTGAAGATAATACAACTTGTGAGTTTGAAACCTGCATAGGTTGCATTAGTGAAGAAGCTTGTGATTATTGTCCGGAATGTACTATTCCTGGTGAATGTGATTATTCATGTTATGGTTGTATGGATTCTTTAGCTTGTAATTATGATGCAGCAGCTACAGTTGATTTAGGTTGTGATTATTCTTGTATTGGTTGCACTAACCCTACAGCATGTAATTATAACCCTGATGCAATTATAGATGATAATACTTGTGGAATTTTGGATGATTGTGAAATCTGTCATTCGCCATGCTGTTATGATTTAGAAACACAGATTTGTGATTATAGTGTTTCTCAAGAAGATTGCACAAATTATTGGCCAACAATTGAAGAGGTTGCTAGTGATTTAAATCCATACTGGAATGATTGTGTTTTGGGTTGTACAAATCCATCAGCAAGTAATTATAATCCTGATGCAACTATAGATGATGACTCCTGTATTCCATATATTTATGGTTGCACAGATTTGACCGCATGTAATTATAATTTTGAGGCCACAGTAGATAATGGTTCTTGTGATTATGCTTGTATTGGCTGTATGGATGAGACTGCCTGTGATTTTGATTCTAATGCAATTATTTCATCTGATTGTATAGATTTTGAAAGTTGTTATGGGTGTGAAGATTCATTTGCTTGTAATTATGGTGGTGAAGCAATTACTTTGAGTGATGGTAGTTGCGAATATCCTGAACAGTATTATGATTGCAATGGTAATTGTATCCTTGATATCGATGGAGATTTTATATGTGATGAGCTTGATGATTGTATAGGAGATTATGATGAATGTGGTATTTGTAATGGATCTGGTCCTGTTGATTATTATGATTGTAATGGAGAATGTTTGAATGATATAAATGAAAATAATATTTGTGATGAATACGAGCAAGAAGATTGTTCAGCATTGAGTATTTTATCAATTTATCAAAATATTTCAGCTCAATCTAGCCAGTATGTTATTAATGTTTTTAATGAGTCTTGGGATAATTTCTTTCCTTATCCGGGTTTTATTCTGTTTAATTCTTTTGGAGATACTATTGCAATCGAAAATATAAATTACTTTGGTATTTCTGAGCAAAGTACACATTATTTAGAGATACAAGAAGATGTGTTAATTACTTCTAGTGTGTCATTGCAATTGTTTACTGGATTCTATGATTATTTACAATGTCAATGGGATGATCTTTTAATTTTAGATAATTGTGAATTATTTCCTGATCCAGGTGAGTGTGATGCAGCAATCCCAATCTATTATTTTGATCAATCTCTTGGTTCTTGTGAAGAATATTTATGGGGTGGTTGTAATGGAATAGTACCATTTTGGACACTAGAAGATTGTGAGGATAATTGTGGGACAGTTAGCATACAAGAATCTTTTTTAAACAGAAGTTTACTTCAGAAATTTGATGTTTTAGGTAGAACTATTAGTTCATCAAAAGGTTTAATTATTAACTTATATGATGATGGTAGTATTGAAAAAGAAATTATTTTAAATAGGTGAAAAAATTAGATTTACTCTTAGCTAAACAGCAATTATACTTTCAAAAAGAATTGAAACAATCACATGTAAAAAGCCGTGTTTCTAAGATTAGAAAAATCCGCAATTGGATTATTGAAAATGAAAATTACATTGTTGAACATTGTTTAAAAGACTACAGTAAACCTGTCTCCGAATTTTACACAACTGAATATAAGACTGTTTTAAATCATATTAATTTTGTTTTACGGAACATTAGTAAATGGGTTGTTGCAAAATCGGTTTGGACTCCTATTCATTTGCTTGGAACAAAATCAAGAGTATTTTATGAGGCTAAAGGAGTTTGTCTTATAATATCTCCTTGGAATTACCCATTTAACCTCACCTTAAATCCCTTGATTTCAGCAATAGCAGCAGGTAATTGTGTTGTTGTTAAACCATCCGAATTTACACCTAATACATCAATGTTAATCAATCAACTTGTGTCTTCTATTTTCAAAGAAGATGAAATTAAGGTGATTGAGGGTGATTATAATGTCGGAAATTATTTAATTAATTTAAATTTTGATCATATATTTTTCACTGGTTCGCCAAAAATTGGAAAAGTTGTGATGGCTGCTGCTGCTGCTAACTTATCTTCGGTTACTTTGGAATTAGGCGGTAAAAATCATACTATCGTTGATGAAACAGCCGACCTAAAAGATGCTGCAGAAAAAATATTGTGGTCTAAATATGTAAATTCTGGTCAAACTTGTATAGCAGTTAATCATGTGTTTGTTCATTCAAGTTCTTATATGATATTCTTGAAGCATTTACAAGAAGTTTTAAGAAGATTTTTTTGTGACTCATCAGTGGAGTATGGCGAAATTGTAAACACAATACATCATAAAAGAATTAGTGCATTATTAAAGAAATGTTTAGATCATAGTGGTGCTATATTAACTGAGTCAAAAATTCCATTTAGTAGTAAAAATGCTTTTCCTTTGACAGTTATAGAAGATGTTTCTATTGATAATCCAATATTGTCAGAGGAAATTTTCGGCCCATTATTACCTGTGATTGTATATGATGATTTTGATTCTATTTTAAATTTTATTTCAAGTGAAAATAAAGCATTAGCATTATATTTATTTAGTAAGTCTAATAAAAATATTAAAAGTTTTTTAAATTCGACTTCTTCTGGCACAGTAGCGATAAATGATTGTATGTTGCAGTATGCAAATCCACATCTTCCTTTTGGTGGTGTTAATACAAGTGGGATGGGAAAAACAGGCGGATTAAGTGGTTTTTTAGAATTTTCAAATCAAAAATCTGTTTTGTTTCAAAAATCTGGTTTTTCAATTGCTAAACTTATTTATCCGCCGTATACAAATTTTAAAAAGAAATTAGCAAAAATTTTAGGATAATATTTATCTATTTATAGTTAATAATTTTTCATATGACCCATCACTAAATAATCTAATAGTATTTTTGTTATTAGATGGGTTGGTTAATGTTCTACCTAACAAGTCAAAACTCCTAACAAGTGTTTTATTTTTTGTATTCAACGGCTCATTGATTTGAGTCGGCTCACATAATTCAGCCATTGTATCTATCCATAGTTTAGCTCCTAATATCGCAATGCCGGCACAATCTCCGTGATTTAAATTTTCACCGCCAGTTGGCTCAGTGAGTTCAATATTTTGAGCACCATTTTTTATGAAATAATCATATGCAATTTGGGAATTTTCATATGTTACATTATCGTCGCCACTGCAATGAATCAATTGCATTGGTGATTGTGGAATAAATTCATATGTATCGTTATCTAAAAGAGCTAATTTAAATGGATGATTATTATTGGTTAAATAATCTTGGTAATAATCATTTTGAAAAATTTCAATAGGAGAGTCAGGGAGAGTGTTATTAATTTCCCACATATCATAATTTCCATTATACATTTGATATAAGTCTTCATTATAAGGTGAGATTAAAACATCATTAATATCTTCATATAAATTATAAATTTTATCATATGCAAATAGTACATATGGTAAATATCCAGGATTAGGATATTCGTCTCCACTTTCTAACATTAAGCGTTGTGCACTTGACATGCTGTAAGGTCCTGCCATTGGACAGGATGCAGTGATAGTTAATTGATTACTATAATTTTCTTCTATTTCTCTAACTGCTGCCATAGTTGCATGCCCTCCTTGTGAGTATCCAAATAGGAAAAGTTGATTATTAGTAGGTGTACCAAGTTTTTGAGTAGCAAATTCTTTTCCATATAAAATTAAGTCGATGGTTGAAGAAGCCTCAGTTGCAGCATGAACATAATTATGTATGCCTTCTCCTTCTCCAAGACCTATAAAGTCACTCATAGTTACTATATATCCATTTGCTGCACCAATTGCACCAATTAAATCATTATAATTATTCCCCACATTAGATGGTACACCATTATTGTTTGATTCTGTTCCATGTTGCCAGCTTAATACTGGAGGGGAGCATTCTATACCGGATGGTAGAAAAATAGCTCCTGAGCAAATTACTAGCTCTCCATCGAAATCGGGAGTGTAATAAAGTATTTTATATCCATCTACTGCATAATTTATTTCTCCACCAATTTCTGGTACACCATATTCTTGATATAAGTCTGACACATCATCTTTTGACCAGGTAGCAGCTAATTCGTATGAAATTATTTGTGCTAGTAAAATATTAGTAGAGATGACTGTAGTTATTATAAGAGTTAAAAATATTTTCATTTCTCAGTTAATTAGAATGATTATTCCAATATAATTTTTTTTTGAAAAAAAATAAAAGTATTTCGTGATTATTTAAGATAAAATCTTTTCCATATTCTAATTCCAAAAATAAGTGTACCAATCCATATGAATAATTCTATCCAATTTGGATTTGAATTATAGCCAAAAAAACCTTTTAAAAAAACTCCTATTGTTCCTTTGTCATGTAGTATGTGAATATATTTTTGTTTACTCTCATTGTAACTATAGAATAATGATAGTTCATTGTTGTTTAATGCGGCCTTAGGTTCTAGTATGTTCCAGGGTCTTTCTATTTCAGAAGAGATGTATCCACTTTTTGTTAAGAAAGATTCAATCTCATGAGTTCCATATGCATTCATACCAGCAGCAAATAAGACGAGGCAAAATGTGGTTGCAGCAAAAAATGGTTTTAAGTTTATTTTTTTACCCTGTTTGAATATTAAATAGCCTAAAAGACATGCGAGAATTGCTCCGGAAAAGAATCCTATATATGAAAACTTACCAGTTTGAATAACACCACCAATTAAAAACATTACTGTCTCAAATCCTTCTCTAAGTATAGCAAAAAAAATCAATAGGAATATGCCCCATTTACTAGTATTACCTGCCTTTGATGCTAGTTCTTCTAGTTTTTTTCTGTCACTTATTGATTTTGAGAGCCAGAATACTACATATAGAAGTAGGCCAGCAGTGATATACATAAAAATGGCTTCAAAAAGCTTTGCAATTGCATTATTTCCAAGGTTATTGCTAATCGACACAAGTGCTATTGCAACAAGTATGCTAGCAAAAATTGCTGCTCCAACCGCAGACCAAAGGTGCTTAATTTGTGCTTCCATTTTGGTTTTAGAGAGGAATGTGTAAACTATCCCAACTATTAATGTTGCTTCTAAACACTCTCTAAATGTTATAATAAATTCATTCATTTTACTGTATTTTTAATTATAATTATTCTAAATAATAAATTAATTTAAGTATTTAATTTAGAATTAATCTAAATAATTAGATTTAATTAACAAATAAACATCTATAACTTATTAATCGGTTAATCTTAATTTTAAATTTAGATAAAAAAAACAATTTTTTCTAATACTGAATTATGAATTTAAAAGAGAAACTATAAATATAAATGTTAATATCACGAAAGAAGTCAAAAAAGTAGTTAATTTCGCAAATCAAATATGTACAAAATAATATCATTTTCAAATAAAATGCAATATCACTTAAATTATAAATATTATATAGTTATTTTATTTTGTTTTTATTTTTCATCTTTTTCACAAGATAGTTTAAAAAATTCAGTTTTATTAGATCAGATTGTGTTGACTGCTCAATATAAACCAATTCATATTGATAGTTCTATATATGTTGTTGATATTATCCCAAATAAATCATTAAAAAATTTTGGTTCACAAAATTTATCATCTGTATTAAATCGTCAAGTAGGAGTGAGTATTTTTCACGACCCTTTTCTTGGCGATTATATTGATTTTCAAGGAATATCTGGTGAAAATATTAAAGTATTAATTGATGGTGTTGAGATTTATGGTTTTCAGAATGGTAGTGTTGATTTTTCTCAAATTACTTTAGGTAATATTGATAGAATTGAAATAATTGACTCTCCCTTAAGTACTGTTTACGGTAATAATTCTCTTGGTTCAACTATAAATTTAATATCTAAAACCAAACAAAATGAAAAGATAAATTTTTCTGTAGAATCTCATATTGAATCAATAGGTCAGTATAATTTCAATACTAACTTAGGTTATAAATTAGACGAAAGTATTTTTTTCGTTTCACTTGGTCGACATTATTTCGATGGTTGGTCTCCAAATGATAAAATAAGTTTATTTTCAACTTCATATTTCGCTGATAATTCCAGACACCATTTGTGGAAACCAAAAGAAAAGATGTATTTAAAGTTAAACTATATATATAAAACAAGTAATGATTTAATGATTAAGCCATACATAGATTTATTAAACGAGGAGGTTACTAATAAAGGATTACCTAGAGGAGCTTTTTTCAATTATGCATTTGATGATTATTATTTAAATAGGAAATTTGATAAGGGTGTAGTTATTAAAGGTCCTTTCCTTAATAGAAATATTGATGTATTATTTAATCATAATAGATATTTTAGGCACAAGCAACAGTATTATGTAGACTTAACCAATTTAGTTCAAAATAAAACAGATGATAATGATACCACAATTGTAGATTTATTTACTCATAGAGTAACCTGTTCAAATATTGAAAACAGTAAAATAAATTATCAATATGGTTATTCTATATCTTCAGAATTATTAAAAACTCAAAGGTTAATTGATGCAAAACAACAAAGAATTGACTTTTCTTTTTTCTCTTCATTAGATTATACAATAAATAAACTTTCTTTTCGCACGGCATTTAGATATTTATATAGTCTTGAACATAATGATCGATTTACTCCCGCTATAAATTTAAAGTTAAACTTAGGAAAAACATTTTTAAGATGTTCTTATGCCCATGGCTTTAGAACTCCATCATTAAAAGAAATGTATTTTAATTTTGTTGATGTTAATCATAATATTCAAGGTAATTCTAATCTCCAATCAGAGGAGTCTAAAAACTTCCAAATAAATTTAAATTCTTCAATATTAAATAATTATAATTTCAGCTGGAAAATATTTTACAACAGAATTAATAATTTTATTACATTAATTCAAAATGAGAATACAGCTAATTTTGATTACATTAACATTGGTAACTATCGAACTATTGGTTCTAAATCTCAAATAAAATTCAGTATTTTGAAAACTGATGTAAATTTTAATGTAGCTTATTTAGGTAATAGTTCAATTTACAATCAGGATTTAAACTTTTATCTTATGTTTAATACTTTGTTAAAATATCAATTAAATTCTAGGCATGCTTTTTCATTTTTTTCTTCTTTCAAAGGCCCTAGATCAATTGTATTAAAAAACAACTATGGAGAGATTTTATCAAAAAAAATAGATAGTTATAGTATTTTGAATATTTCATATGATTTAAATATTAATGATATGTATACTTTTTCATTTGGTTGTAATAATTTATTAAATATTCAAGATCTTAATTCTGAGACTATTATAGGTAGTTTTCATAATAATGAATCTACTGGAATCCCTCTTGCTTGTGGTAGATATTTTTACACATCAATTAAAATGAATTTTATAAATGACTAAAAAATTAATTTTTTATTACTTTCTAATTTTAATAATAGTTAGCTGTGAACCGAAAGAATATCCTATTAATATACAGGGTTTAGTTAACTATGTTCAAGTAAATTTAGGGTCTGATTATTGTAATCAAATTTATTATGATATAGATGATAATATTGTTATTAGTGAGAATTTAATTACTGAGTGGGATATTGCTTTTTATAATGAAATTAATGCAATCAAAATCAATTCTGCAAAATATATGAGATTAATTGGTTTTGAATCAATATTAAATTTTGAAAATATAGATAATATAATTGAAAATAATGATTGGTTATATGATGATCCTTCAGGTGATATTCAATTGTTAGCATTTAATAATAATTCAGAAACTTTATCTAAAAATTTTTTTTTAGTTGACTTGGGATACGATTGTTACACAAATCATTTAGGCTACTCTATTATTCAAATAATTGATTTTGATGAAGATGCATATATTATTCAAATAATTGACTTGGATCAGAATAATAATTTAATTTATAATGATATAATTGAAATAGAAAAAAATAATAAAAGTTATCTGCGTTATTTTTCATTAATTAACAAGAATTTTATGAATAATGAATTGTCAACATGGGATTTAATGTTTACAAGATACACTGAATTTAATGTTATTCCCCCTGGAGGAATAAATCTTAATCCATTACCCACATATAGAGTGGTGGGGGTGCTTCAAAATTATAGTATTTCTGTAGCTGTTGACACATTAAATGATTTTTCAGATATAAATATTACTAATATCAACAATTATAATTTTAGTGAAAATTCTAATACCATTGGATATGATTGGAAATTTTATAATTCAGATTTAGGTATTTATTCTATTAATTCTCCTGTCTACTTAATTAAATCCCAAAATAATAATTATTATAAATTATTATTTTTAGATTTTTATAGTGAATCAGGGGAAAAAGGTTCGCCAACTTTTCAAATTGAAAAACTATAATTATGAAAGCAATAAATCTTTTTAATAAATGGGTTGATTTAGGCAAAGATGAAGGTATGGTTACTAATCATTCACCCTCTGTAGACTATATGCTGAATTCTGTTTCCGATTCCATAGTAAATAGGCCGTTCTCTTTTCTTGATATTGGGTGTGGTAATGGTTGGGTAGTTAGAAAAATTTCAAAAATAAAGAATTGTACATTGTCACTTGGAATTGATGGTGCAAAAAAAATGATTGATAAAGCTATTTCATTGGATAATAAATCTAAATACCTACACTTAAATATAAATAACTTAAATCATTTCACTTCCAAATTCGATGTAGTATTTAGTATGGAAGTTTTTTATTATTTAGATCACCCTTATTCTACAATTGACTATATAGTATCTTCAATTTTGAAAGATAATGGTTGTTTTGTTATTGGAGTTGATCATTATTTAGAAAATACTCCGTCATTAAGTTGGAAAACTGACTTAGATGTTCATATGTGTACATTTTCTATCGAGGAGTGGAAATCATTTTTTCATAAATCAGGACTTAAAAATGTGAAAGCTTCACAATATGGAGCTAAGAATGATTGGAAAGGTACTTTAGTGATATACGGAGAAAAATAAAGTATTTTACAAATTATAATTATAAGAAAAATACAGATTTAGCCAAATATAAGGAACAAAATTACCTATGTTATATCTGTCTAAAATAGACATGTAATCATTAAATAAAAAATGAGTTCCAATTGTTAAGTCTCCAGATACATAGAAGTCACTACCTATTTCTCTTGCTAATCCAATATGATATTCAGGAGAAATCATAGCTGAATTTTGGTAATATGGAAGGTAATTGTCATCATTTCCTACTGCATCGAATTGAATTATATTAGTATAAGGATAGTAAATAGTATTATTATTAAAATTAGTGTATTCATAATAATATCCAACTAAAATTCCTGGACCATGATAAAAATCGAGATTAAATATTTCACCATTAAAAAATTTAGCTGACAATGAAGTATAATTATATGTAATTTTTTTATTTGAGGAATTACCGTCAATAAAGTTTCTAGAATATGATAATTTTAAATTTAATTCACTGTGAATTATTCGTTCATAATTAATCGATGCATTACTAAAATTATTGACTCCTAAACCAATAATATGCTCTTGAGAATATGTACTTGTAATTAGTAAGGATGTCAAAAGAATTAAAAATAAATTTTTCATTGTTTGCTTTTTTAAGTCTAAAATACAATTAAAAAATTTATTCACAACATATATCTATTAGACCTTCTGGAAGTTGAGTATAGATTAGTTTGTTTTTTTCATCTATTTTTGATATCAAATCATCTACAAATGGTATTAATATTTCTTTATTTTTTGATTGAATTGAGAGTAGTGTTTGAGGTCTATTATAATCAATATTTGTCACTTCACCTATTTCACCTAAATGACTATCAATGATTTTAAATTTTAAAAATTTATTTAATTTTTTAATAAGGGCATCAATTTCCTTATGATCACCATATTTAATAAATACATTTTTTTGTAAAATAGATTTTGCTTCTTCTCTTGATTTAATACTCTCAACTCTTGTTTTTAAATATATGGAGTTGTTTAAAATAGAATGAATTATTTTAAGAGGAAAATCTTCTTTTTCTAAATAAATTGTTTTCAAATTTTGGAATTCGCGGCAAATATGTACTGGAAATGCAAGCTTAATACTAAAATGACCATCTAGGCCGTAGCATTTACAAATATGTCCAATCTGAAACATATTTTTTTAAATTAAAAATGAATTTTACTTTTTAGGTGCTTCATCAGTAGCAGATTTTTCTTCTTCAGCTGGAGTTTCTTCTTTAGCTGGAGTTTCTTCTTCA
>CEQM01134059.1_pt1 | contig 17498 bp, 17 predicted proteins | sample 531111 | NCBI WGS metagenome assembly CEQM01 (sample SAMEA2621278, study PRJEB7988) | marine metagenome | biome: marine biome (ENVO:00000447); feature: deep chlorophyll maximum layer (ENVO:xxxxxxxx); material: "saline water (ENVO:00002010), including plankton (ENVO:xxxxxxxx)" | depth 120 m
CCGTTCTTAATGGTAGAGTATTTGTTATCACAAAAGATAACCGGTTGTTCGCCCTTGGTAGTAAAGAGGGTAATTCTTTATGGTCTCATACTGGGTTTGAGGAAATGGCGGGTTTGATAGGTTCGGCCAGCCCCGCAGTAGATGGGGATATTGTAATTGTACCATATTCTTCCGGTGAAATCTATGCATTGCGTGCTGAAAATGGACGTCAATTGTGGGATGAAAACCTTACCGCTATTCGCCGTGCTGATGCAGTATCTGCTCTTGCGGACATTCGAGGAAGGCCTGTAATAAACAAGGGTAGGGTTTATGCAATTAGTCACTCTGGACGCATGGTTGCAATTGATTTAAAGACGGGACGACGCGTATGGGAAGTTCCACTAGGTGGAGTTAATCAACCGTGGATTAGCGGTAAATTTATTTTTGTGATAACTAGCGATGCTAAAGTTATTTGTTTAACAGCTGAAGATGGTCGTATTCGGTGGATAAAGCAAATAGGTCTTTTTAAGAATCCTAAAAAGAAGAAAGGTAGAATAAACTGGTCTGGCCCAATTCTAGCTGGAGATCGTCTGATACTCTCTGGCAGTCATGGTAGGGTTTTATATTTGTCGCCCTATACTGGAAAAACTATTTCTGAAAGTAAGCTGTCTGATGCAGTTTCACGTTCGCCAATTGTAGTTAACAAAACATTATTCTTTTTTACAGATAAGGCTCGCTTGTTAGCTTTCCGCTAAATCGTTTTTGGTAAAACTATGAAACCAAATATAGTCATTGTAGGTAGGCCTAATGTGGGTAAATCGACCCTATTTAATCGTCTTGTGGGTAAGCGCGATGCTATAGTTGATGACCACCCCGGGGTCACTCGTGATCGTCGGGAGGGCAATGGAAAAATTGGTGATTTAAGTTTTATAGCTATTGATACTGCAGGGCTTGAGGATGCATTCGATGATAGTTTATCTGCCCGTATGCGTCGACAAACTGAAATAGCTATAGTTGATGCAGATGTAGTTATATTTGTTGTTGATGCTAGAGCTGGTGTAACACCGGTAGATAAATATTTTGCAAACTGGCTAAGAACCTTATCACTTCCAATTATTGTACTTGCCAATAAGTGTGAAGGCATTAGATTAACACCAGGTGTGTATGACTTTTATAGTCTGGGCCTTGGCGATCCAATTCCGGTTTCTGCAGAACATGGAACTGGGATAAACCTTTTATACGAAGCTGTTGCAGAATTATTGCCTGATAGAGATCCAACTATTATAGAAGATAATTACGTTGAACAAAAAAGAGGACCTTTGCGTCTGGCAATAGTTGGGCGGCCTAACGTAGGAAAATCAACTTTAGTTAATGCGTTAATAGGTCAAGAGCGTTTGCTTACTGGTCCTGAAGCAGGTGTGACCAGAGATTCTATAACTGTTGAGTGGAAATACAAAGATCATAAAATTGCTTTAGTAGATACTGCCGGACTTAGGCGTAAATCTCGAGTATTTAAAAAATTAGAGGAGTTATCCGTTGAAGATGCTCGTAGGGCAATTCAGTATGCTGAAGTAGTAGCTCTCATTCTTGATGGAGAACATATACTTGAACGTCAAGACTTAACAATTGGTAGGCACGTGATTGAAGAAGGACGTTCCTTAGTTTTAGTAATAAATAAATGGGATATTATTTCTGATAAGGGCGCTGCTCTCAACTCTTTGCGCGATAGACTGGATAAATCATTTCCGCAAGCAGCGGGAATTACTACAGTTAAATTATCTGCTCTTACGGGAAAAAATATTGATAAACTAATGCCAGCGGTACTTAAAAGTTATGAAACTTGGAACCGTAGAGTATCTACAGCACAGTTAAATAACTGGTTAGCAGGAGTATTAGAGCGTCATCCGCCCCCCCTTGCTGCAAACAAACGACGTATTCGTTTGCGCTACGCCACTCAACCCAAAGCTCGTCCACCAACATTTGCTATATTTGGCAATAGACCAGAGGATTTGCCGGATAGCTACATTCGATATTTGGAAAATTCACTTAGGGATGAGTTCAATCTGAATGGAACGCCTATCCGTATTAATATGCGAAAAGGCAAGAATCCATATAATAATTGAATTTATATTAAATCAATTATTTCTCCGTTACTTTTACAATTAGGTGATGCTAATTCTATAAATGCTCCTGCCACTTCATCTGCTGATTTCAATGTGTTAGGGTTTTCACCAGGAAAAGCAGTGCCACGCATTGCTGTTCTTGTTGGACCTGGGTTTAATACGTTAACCCGCACGCTAGTATTTTCTAGCTCTGATGCCCAAACCTTAGCCATTGTCTCTAATGCTGATTTTGTTATTGCATATGCTCCCCAGTACGCCTTTGGTTTTTTTGCTGCGGCACTAGAAACAAATATTGCTCTACCTGAGTCAGAAAGCTTCAATAGTGGCTCTACCACACGCATTAAATGCCAGTTGGCATGTATATTAGTATTAAAAACATTATGCCAAGTTTTCGAATCATATTGAACTAAAGGTGTCATACTGCCGAGTATCGCTGCATTGCCTACAAATATATCTAGTTGCCCAAAACGTTCGTATAATGATGGTCCCATATTATCAACACGGTCAAATTCATTTAAATCACACGGAATTAGCGTTGCCGATCCTCCATGTTTTTTTATTTCATCATCTACTTCTTCAAGACCACCTACCGTCCTCGCAACAAGTATGACGTGAGCTCCTTCTTTAGCAAAATGTTTCGCAATTGCTGCACCAATCCCTCGCGATGCGCCAGTTATTAATGCCACCCTATTCTGTAATGCTCCGTTAACCATTATTGAAAACCATTTTAAGCTAATTCAGCTAGTAAAGACATTTGAGACATTGCGCTACCATCGTCTAAGTCTGTTAGTGGGATCGGATACTCGCCCGTAAAACAGGCATCACAAAATTGTGGAGTTTCACTACAACGATTAGTTTCTCCCATTGCCCTATACAAGCCATCAATTGTTACGAAAGCCAGGGAATCAGCATCAATTTGTTGTTTAATACCTTCAACGTCAAAATTAGCCGCTAATAGTTGGCTTTCCTCTGGAGTATCAATTCCATAAAAACAGGAATGCATAGTTGGTGGACTAGAAATTCTCATATGAACTTCTTTAGCGCCAGCCTGTCTTACCATTTCAACTATTTTTCGTGAGGTAGTACCACGAACTATACTATCGTCCACAAGTATAACTCTTTTGCCTTTGAGTTGTTGACGGTTTGCACTGTGTTTAAGTTTTACGCCAAGGTTACGTATTTCATCTGTGGGTTCAATAAATGTTCTGCCGACATAATGGTTTCTAATTAATCCCAACTCAAATGGTAACATTGATTCTTGAGCAAAGCCAATGGCCGCGGGTACACCGCTATCAGGTACTGGTATGACTATGTCAGCACTTACGAAACTTTCTCTTGCTAATTCTACTCCAATGGCTTTGCGTGCTTCGTATACATTATGCCCGTCAATATTGGAATCAGGTCTAGCAAAGTAGATATACTCAAAGATACAAGGCCTTTTAGAAGTTTGAGAAAATGGCTTGTGGGAATGTAATCCGTTCTCATCAATTATAATAATTTCTCCGGGCTCTACATCACGAATAAATTCAGCTCCAATAATGTCTAAAGCACAAGTTTCAGAGCAGATAATCCAAGAATCACCTAGCTTTCCTAATGTTAGGGGTCTTACTCCTACGGGATCCCTGGCTCCTATTAGTTTACGACGTGATAAAGCTACCAATGAATAGGCTCCCTGAACCTCGCGTAGTGTTTCGACCACTCGGTCAAGAAGGTGTTCGCCAGAACTTGTTGCAATTAGGTGCTGAAATACTTCTGTATCTGATGTTGATTGAAATAAAGAGCCTTGGTTAACCAAATCTTTATGTAATAGGCGTGCATTAGTTAGATTTCCATTATGTGCTAGTGCGAGACCACCAAAGCTATAATCCGCATATAAAGGTTGTACATTACGTAGAACTGTTTCACCAGTTGTCGAATAACGCACATGGCCAATTGCGAAGTTGCCGGGTAGAGTGTCAATTACTTCCTTTTGACTAAATATTTCTCCTACCAGGCCTAGTGCCCTATGAGGATAAAAATGAGTGCCGTCAAAAGATACAATTCCTGCTGCTTCTTGTCCTCGATGTTGTAATGCGTGGAGGCCTAGTGCAGTTAATGCTGCTGCGTCGTCTGAACCATAAACACCAAAAACTCCGCATTCATCATGGAATTTATCGTCACCAATAGATGAGAATGGATGCGTAATTGATTTCTCGTTCATTTATTTTTTTCGAACAATTTATCCGCCTCCCGACGTTGATGTTCATTATACCCTTCATTTGTCTTTGCTAAAGGTAATTTAGGTGGTTGAGAAAGAATCTCTTTAGCTTCTTTGACAGAATTAAACGTTTTTGCTTGATTACGGATTTCTTCTAAACGATCACTAGCTGAACCCACAATTTCTTTGGGTAATATTTCTGCTGCCAATAATGCGGAGGATTGAACCAATGGTAGAGTACGCGATCCAACTAACCATTTAGGAGGCGGGTCTTGCCAAATATTATTTGTGAATAAGTAACTTATAGCTATTATTATAATAGCCATGCCAATGCCTGTTATTAATCCAAATGAACGATCTAAGGTGTTAAGTCTTCCTGATCTAACCCACTTACTCAACATTTGACTACTTAACATGAGAATAGTTAACGCAGTAATAAATAAAATTAGTCCGCCTACGAGATCTGCTAGCCAGATGGTATCTATATACTGACGTGAATAACCACTAACTATTTTATAACCGAATATAGTTACTGCAATTGCACCTGCCCATGATAGCACAAATAACCCAGCTCGAATAAAACCGAGTATTATACCTGTTAATGCCCCTAAGATTATTATAGCTACAATAGCTATATCGAAAGGAGATATGGTTAATATATTCACTTTAATGAGCCATAGTATTGGAGATGTTATCGGGTCCTTCGAATAATTTTAAAAGATCTTTCAAACTTACCATTTTATTGATATTTATGACTGTTTCAGACTTTTTTTGTTTTACTCGGTTAGGTAATGATTCGGGTATTAAAGCACACTCAAAACCAAGTTTTTCTGCCTCTTTAAGTCTCACTTCGGTTTGTTTTACCCCACGAATTTCACCACCAAGTCCAATTTCGCCAAAAACTACTATTCGTGAAGGTAATAGTTGACCCGAAAATGCTGAAATGAGTGCGGCAGCGACTGCTAGGTCTGCAGCCGGTTCTGATATTCGTAACCCACCTGCAACGTTTAAATAAACATCTGACGAACTCAGATTTAGACCACAGCGTGTTTGTAATACAGCTAGGATCATAGCTAAGCGGCCACTGTCCCATCCTACCACGGAACGTCTTGCCGTGCCAAAACTACTAGGTGAGACCAGGGCTTGAATCTCGACTAATAGGGGGCGAGTTCCCTCAATACCTGCAAATACTACAGTTCCATTAACATTATCACTGTGTCCTGTAAGAAATAATTCAGATGGATTAGAAACCTCCGTTAATCCAACACCAGTCATTTCAAATACACCTATTTCGTCGGTTGGGCCGTAACGGTTTTTAACTGCTCTAAGTAAACGAAACTCATGTCCTCGATCGCCTTCAAAATAAAGAACTGTATCTACCATATGTTCAAGTACTCTTGGACCAGCAATAGATCCTTCTTTTGTAACGTGACCAACTAATATTAGAGTTAAATGGCGTCGTTTTGCTAGTCTTATCAGTTCTTGGGCCGATGTACGTACTTGAGCCACTGTCCCAGGAGCTGAGTCCAGATTATCAACGTACATTGTTTGGATAGAATCAATTACAACCACCTCAGGAGCATCTGGAACATCAAGAGTTAATATAATATCGCGAACATTAGTTGCTGTTGCTAATTCTACAGGAGCACTAGACAAACCTAGTCTATCAGCCCTTATTCGCACTTGATCTATAGCTTCTTCTCCAGATATATAAGCTACTTGATTACCTGCATTCGCGAGAGCTGACATAGCTTGCAGCAATAATGTTGACTTGCCTATTCCTGGGTCTCCTCCCAAAAGTAGAGCAGAGCCAGCAACCAAACCTCCACCACATACTCGATCAAATTCCAAAACACCAGTTTTTATACTTTTTTTATATTTTTCATTGCCTTCTAGCGGAGAGAAAATAATCTGCTGACCACCTATGCCTGAAATGCCTTTTGGAACTGTTTCGGCCCATTTTTCTTCACTGAGACTATTCCAAGTAGAACAATCATCACATTTACCTACCCATTTACGGTGTTTAGCACCGCATTGTTGACAGACATATTGATTAACAACCCTTGCCATAATTATCTAACTACACTTGTATCTATTGGGCCAGAAGAAGAGCCATTAATAAACTGTTCTACAATGCTATTACCAGAATTATTAATTTCATTAACGGGGCCATTCCATATTATTTTACCTTCATGAATCATAGCAATTTTATCTGCTATTCTCCTGGCGCTAGACATATCGTGGGTAATTGTAAGTGCTGTTGCCCCTAATTCACGTACATTTTTAATAATCAAATTATCAATTATACTGGCCATTATAGGGTCAAGCCCTGTCGTTGGTTCATCAAAAAAAATTATTTCGGGTTTAGTAGTTATTGCCCTCGCTAAACCAACACGTTTTTGCATCCCTCCTGATAACTCTCCAGGGTATAACTTCGCTATCTCAGGGCTTAAACCCACTTGCAACATAGATTCTTGGGCTTTCTCATAGGCTGTTTTTCGATCTAAACCATCTAATTGTATTAGGCCGAAAGCAATATTCTCCCATATAGGCAGACTGTCAAATAAAGCTGCTCCTTGAAATAACACGCCAAATTTTCGATTGAATTCTCCTCGTCTCTTATCATTTAAAGATAAGACATTCGTACCTTTAATACGAACTGCTCCTGAATCAGGGTCTAGTAAACCAATAATGTTTTTTATTAAAACTGATTTACCACTTCCAGACGTTCCTATAATTGCAAGTGATTCTCCTTTTTGGATAGATAAATTTACGCCACGAAGGACCTTATTGTTACCGAAAGCTTTATACAAATCCGTTGTTTCTATTATGGCTAATTTGCTTTTACTGATCATTTTATAAAAAATGCTGCTGTTATAATAAAATTAAATAATAACAATAAGATAGACGAAGAAACCACCGCATTTGTAGTCGCCCTCCCTACGCCCTGAGATCCACCAGTTGCGTGATAACCATGATAGCTTCCCATAATAGCTATAATAAAACCAAAGACTATAGCTTTGACTATACCAGATATAAAACCAACAAATTCAAGGTTATTCCAAGTATGCCTTAGATAAATTACTGGATCAAAACCAAAATCATAAATAGATACAAGAAATCCACCCATCACTCCAATTATATCGGTAACTAGAACAAGCATAGGTAGCATAATTACAGAAGCTATAATTCTTGGTGCAATAAGATATTTATATGGGTTGGTCGAAAGAGTTATAAGAGCGTCGATTTGTTCAGTGACTCGCATTGTAGCGATTTCTGCGGCAATAGAAGCCCCAATACGTCCCGCAACAATCAGACCAGCTAAAACTGGTCCTAGTTCTCTAGTTATTCCCCAGACAACCACGTTAGAAATTGTGTTTTCATTAGAAAAACCAAACCCGCTAAAACTTTGTAAGGCTAAAACCATTCCAGTAAAAATAGCGGTCAATCCTACGACCGGTAAAGAATAAAAACCTATTTCAATAAGTTGATGCCATAAAACTTTACGATAAAAGGGGGGGCTGAAGCAGTGAATTAGACTAACCCCAGTAAATATTCCTATCCGGCCTGTGGTTGACAGAGAATATAAGAAAAAGCTGCCTAATGAGCGAATTAATTTCATTATCAATTATCCAGGCCTTTATAGATCCGGTGATGGCGCTGTCCGAGACGTGTTAATATTTCATATCCTATAGTACCCGAAATATCGGCCAAATCATCGATACTGATATTATTACCAATAAGTTCCGCATATATCCCTGGTTTAGCTTCGGGTATTTGAGTTACATCGATAGTAATTAAATCCATTGAGATACGTCCAACTATCGGCGCTACCTTGCCATTTATAAATGCAGTAGCAAAAGGTCTATTGTCTTTATTACTTACTTGACCTGAGGCTCGCGAAATGCCATCGGCATAACCCATTGCTAAAGTGGCAATCTTAGTTGGTTGATTAATTTTATGAGTAGCTCCATAACCGACTGTTGAGGGATGATCAACATTTCGAATCTGAATTATTTGTGCTAATAAATGTACAACCCTCCGCATTGGGTTTTGGGCACTCTTTGTTACCTTTAAGCCATAAATCGAAGCACCAGGACGTATCATATCTAAATGATAGTCGGATCCAAGTAAGCAACCAGCAGAGTTAGCAAGGCTTAGACGTACCGGGCCAGTAATTACAGTTAGTTGTTTAACCAAGGTATTAAAAAGTACTAGTTGTTTTTTATTTGTAGATGATTTTTCATCGTCTGCACATGATAGATGGCTCATTATTACTTTAATATCTAACTCATTTAGCATATTTACATTTGAACATAATTGTGACACGTCGTTTATGCTAAGGCCTAGTCTGGACATGCCAGTATCTATATGTAAATAAGCCGCTTTACAGGGTATATTATCCTTCTTTAAGGTTTTCCATGTATCGATTTGGGATAGGCTATTAAGAGTAGGGGTTAATTGATGTTCAACGAATAGCCACTCACTGTTAGCAGTTGGGCCATTAAGTATAACTATTTCAGTATTAGGTAAATCGGATCGAAGCTTTACCCCCTCATCTATAGTAGCAACGAAAAAGGTTTTGCAACCGATTGAAGCTAAGGTTTTTGCTATCACAGAAGCACCGAGACCATAAGCATCTGATTTTATAGAGACACCGATCTCTGTATCTGGGGCGAGGGACTGTATATGTCTATAATTATGCTTTATGGCTTCCAGGTCTACAATAAGAACTGAACTGACACCGGGTGGTATCTGAGTGCCATTAAAGTTCACTTTCTAATACCGGTCTTCAGGTGTTCGCTCGTCAAGTGCTAGGTCAGAGAACTGGGTATAATCTCCATTAAAATGTAAGTGTGCTGTGCCAATCGGTCCATGCCTCTGTTTTCCTACAATAACTTCAGCTTTATTTCGGGACCGTTCGAGACGTTCTAATCTACGAGCAAACTTTTCCTCAGTTTCGTGTTCACGCTGTTCACGAGAGTCACGATCTAGATAATATTCTTCTCTATATAAAAATAAGACTACATCAGAATCTTGCTCTATAGAGCCAGATTCTCTTAAATCTGATAATTGGGGTCTTTTTTCTTCTCTTTGTTCAACTGCTCGAGATAGTTGACTTAAAGCTACTACTGGGACGTTTAGTTCCTTTGCAAGTGCCTTAAGAGATCGTGTTATAAGTGATACTTCCTGAACTCTATTTTCATTTCGGGATGCCGTGGGTGGATTAATTAATTGGAGATAATCCACAATAATAAGGCTTAACCCTTGCTGGCGTTTAAGTCTGCGGGCTCTTGTTCGAATCTGAGAAACTGTCAGCGCAGGAGTATCGTCTATAAAGAGTTTTAGGGTGTGAAGTGCCTGAGAAACAGCAAAAACTCGATTGTATTCATCTTCGCTAACATCGCCTCTACGAATTGCATCAGATCGCACATGTGCTTGCTCCGATATTATTCGTGTTGCTAGCTGTTCAGCAGACATTTCTAAAGAAAAAAACGCAATAACCTCACGCTCTTCAATAGTATTTCCAGTATCATCAGTTGTTTGGTTTGCTGATGAAGCTGCGTTATAAGCTATGTTGGTAGCTAATGCAGTTTTACCCATCGAAGGTCGGCCAGCTATAATTACCAAATCAGATTTATGCAATCCTCCTAATAATTGATCCAAATCACGAAAACCGGAAGGTACTCCCACTAATTCAGTATCACGTCTGTAAGCGGCTGCAGCTAGGTCTATTGCTGAGGTAACGGCGGAACGAAATTCTTTGAACCCGCCTTCAATAGCACCTTCTTCAGCAAGATTAAATAAACGACCCTCTGCCGCTTCAATCTGAAGCTCTGCAGGAGTATCAATATCGTGTTCGTAGGCTTTATTGGCTAATTCTTGACCAATATCAATTAACTCTCGTCTTAAAAAACAGTCATAAATCTCTTTACCTAGATCTTGAGCGTTTTGAATTGTTATTACTGAATTAGCCAATTCAGCAAGATATGCTTGTCCACCTATTTCGGCCAAAGTTTCATCATTAATAAAATAATTTTTTAACGTAACAGGGTCTGCTAATTGTCCAAGGTCAATTAGCCTTGAACAAGTTTCGTAGACTCGGGAGTGAGCGGGGTCAGCAAAATGCTCGGGAAGTAAAAACTCTTGTACCTTCTCATATGACCTATTATTGGCAAGAATAGCTCCTATAAGTGCCATTTCGGCTTCATAGTTATGTGGTAAGATACGAAAGGCAGACTCTTCGTTTTCATGCAATAATGTTACATTGTGGGGGTCTAATTCTTTGGAGTCGTCTGTATCAGTTTTTGTCATGGTTCCGAACATTACCAAGAGAATGCAGCAATTAGTTTTTAAGCTTTACGTGAGTTTGCTGAAACCTGAGGATAAGGTTGTATAATTGGTGCTTGCTATTTATTTTAATCTGTTGATGTAGTCAGAATTGTATCAGATTCGTATAATAAATAATAAATGATTAATCCATTGTCGCCATTATGTGCACAAAAACCATATTTTTGAATTGAAGGAGAGTTAATTATGCGTGCAGCGTGGCACACTAAATTCGGAACTGCTGAAGAGGTTCTTGAGGTCGGTATATTGGATGTTCCAGTGCCGAAGTCCGGAGAAGTTTTAATTAGAGTTTATGCTTCTGGCATAAATCCATTAGATGTTAAAAAAAGGGCTGGTCTTAGGGGTAGTTTGAAGGTTGAAAGAGCTATTCCCCACTACGATGGTGCTGGTATTATAGAAGCGGTAGGTGAAGGAGTTGATTCTCAGCGCATTGGACAGCGAGTGTGGCTTTTTGAAGGGCAATATAATCGCTGGCTGGGCACTTCAGCAGAATATACATGCATACCAGAAAGTCGGGCGGTTTTACTTCCAGAGTCTGTCAGTTTTTCTGAAGGTGCTTGTCTTGGAATACCTGCTTTAACAGCACATCGAGCAGTTTGTGCTGATGGTTCTGTAAAAGATAAAACAATTTTAGTGACTGGCGCCGCAGGTGCAGTAGGTGGCTATGCAGTTCAGTTTGCTACTCTATTAGGAGCAACGGTTATTGGAACTGTAAGTAGTGATGCGAAGGCTCTGATTGCAGAATCTTATGGCGCTAAACACGTTATAAATTATAAAACTGAGGATGTAATAGAACGAGTAAAGGAGTTAACCAAAGGTATAGGGGTTGATCGCGTAGTTGAAGTAGAACTGGGCGGTAATATGCCGATAACTTCTCGTATATTAAACAAAAATGCTGTGATAGCTGCGTACGCTTCTATGTCTGTTCCAGAGTTGCCTCTAAAATTTTATCCGTTATTAAGTACGGGTCCAAGCATACAAATTGTGGCTTGTTTTACTGTCCCTGAGGCGGATAAAATACAGGGTGCTATGGATATAAGCGCTTGGATGGCAGCTGGCCAGTTGCAACACAATGTTGGAGCTACCTATACTTTAGATGAAATTGTAATTGCGCACCAGTCTCTTGAGAATGGAATGTTAACGGGTGGAGCTGTAATTTTAATTTAGGAGTCGTTTTTATTTATTGAGCTGCTTGACTTTCTTCAGCAATAACACTTTTTTCCCATTCAGCAATATATTCCCGGGTTAAGGGTACGGCATCTTGTTTTTTAGAAACTTGAATTTGAAACACCATTTGACCATTTTGTCTAAAGCCAATTTCAGCAGCAATTAAATAAAACTCCCACATTCGACAGAACTCTTCATCATAGAGTATTTGCGCTTCTTTACGCTTGGATTGAAATCGTTCTCGCCATTTATAGAGAGTTTCGGCGTAGTGTAATCTGAGTATTTCTATATCAGTTATCCAAAGACCAGTCTTTTCTATTGCGCTTATAACTTCTGACATAGCTGGAGCATAACCACCTGGGAAAATGTATTTTCTAAGCCAAGAATTTGTTGTTCCAGGAGGGTCAATTCTGCCTATGGAATGGATCAAAGCTATGCCATCGTCGGCTAGTAGTTCTTTAACCTTGTTAAAGTACTCTTTGTAATGTCCTGCTCCTACGTGCTCTAACATTCCCACTGAGACTATTCTATCAAAGATTCCTGTTTGCTGCCTATAATCTTTAAGCTGAAAAACTGCTTGGCTAGATAGTTTAGCATTATTTGCGCGTTCTACACTGACTTTATGCTGTTCTTTTGATAATGTAACGCCAGTTACATCGGCTCCACTAATTTGAGCTAAATATAATCCCATGCCTCCCCAGCCTGAGCCTATATCAAGAATTTTTAGTCCATGCCTATTCAAAAGCAATTTAGCCGCAATATGCCTTTTTTTACTTACTTGAGCCTCTTCCAAACTTAATGTGTCTTTATCAAAGTAGGCGCAGGAATATTGACGGTCTTCATCAAGGAATAAATCATATAAATCATCCGAGAGGTCATAGTGATGCGCTACATTTTTTTGTGCTTTTCCAATCGGGTTATGTTGTTGAATACGTCGGAATAACCTACTTAACCGGCCAGTAATTTTATATAAAGGGTAATTTTCAAGGTACTTAAGATTATTTGTAACCAAACTTAGAAAATCATATAGCGTTCCGTTATCAAGTGTTAGTGTACCTTTCATGTAGGCCTCACCAACAGATAGCTGAGGATTAAACAATAAACGCCACTGGGTGATTCTATCGTGTATACGAATTGTGACTTGGACACCAGAGCCGTCCCCAAAGCTCTGACTAAGTCCTTTATTGTCTATTAGGCAAAGGTTGCCGTTTTTAATAACAGCTCTAAGAAAACGCGATAGCATCATCAATTAAGCCAACTCCTATATAGATATAATTAAAATATATATAAAATATACCTAATAGCTAAACTGTTTTATTTAGTTAAACATCTTCTGAGGTATTGTCAGTTTCATCGGAAGTTTTTTCTTTTAATAGTTCACTCGCTAAATTATCAGATACTTCTTCTTCAACTAGGCCTTCTGCAGCTGCCACTTCTGCTTCCGCATCGTCTGCAATTGCTAGGGCTACTTCCGTAGCAGTATCCCCTTCATTTTCCTCCAATTGATCTGTATTTATAAGTGCAGATCCAGCTTCTAATTGTAGTTTCGCTTCTTCTTCTGTTCTAGCTATATTTACGGTAATATTAACACTTACCTCTGGATGCAAGGCTACTCGTGTTTCATAAACTCCCAACGCCTTGATGGGCTTATTTAGTAAAATCTGGTTACGGTTTACAGTAGCTCCAGCCTCAGTAACAGATTCAGAAATGTCCCTTGCAGATACTGATCCGTAAAGCTGACCACTGTCTCCTGCTTGACGAATTATTGTTACACTTATTCCATCTATTTTTACAGAAACAGACTCAGCCTCTTGACGTCGTTTTAAATTATCGGCTTCTAACTGTGTTCGTTGTTGTTCAAATACAGCTTGATTACTATTTGTCGCTCGCATAGCTTTCTTTTTGGGAAGCAAAAAATTTCTTGCGTATCCAGCTTTTACATTAACCACATCGCCCATTTGGCCTAATTTTTCGATTCGCTCGAGCAGAATAACTTGCATTTCCAATTCTCCTAGTCGGGCTAATTAATCTATTACGTATGGTAAAAGAGCTAAAAACCTAGCCCTTTTAATTGCACGGGCTAGTTCTCTCTGTTTTTTTAGTGAAACAGCGGTAATTCTGCTAGGTACAATTTTACCCCGTTCAGAGATATAGCGTTGAAGGGTTTTAATGTCTTTATAATCTATTTTAGGCGCATTAGGTCCTGAGAATGGACACGTTTTACGGCGTCTAAAAAAAGGACGTCGGCCGCCACCACCTCCGTTGGATCTTTCATCACTCATTGGGATAACTCCTCCGATTTTGTTTCATAATCAGAAACAATTTCACGATCTTTATCATTAGTTATCGGTTCCTCACGGTCAGAATCATTAGGAATACTATATGAGTCTTCTCGATCCCTTCCGGTGTTATCTTTGCGGCCCCGAGTCATAACAGATGGACCCTCTTCTAGTTCGTCAACTCGGAGGGTTAAATATCGGAGTACATCTTCATTTAGACGTTCGTTACGTTCTAATTCATTAATAGCTGCAACCGGGGAGTCGATATTTAGCATAACATAATGACCCTTCCGATTTTTTTTAATTCTATAGGCTAAATTCTTTAGACCCCAATGCTCGACGTCTATAATTTTTCCGCCGTCTTTTTGTATTAGTCCAGAAAACGTCTCCACAAGCCCCTCGACTTGAGCACTAGATATATCTTGACGTGCTATAAATACATGTTCGTATAATGGCATTCAGCATTCTCCTCGCGGATGTTAATTGGCTACCGCCGATCGATCCTATATTTACAATCGCGGCCGCATAGCCATAGCTGGCAATTTATAAATAAAATCACCAGCAAGGAGTTGTTATCGCTATTTTAACTAGCGTCTACATTCAATCCGCGTATAAAACACAACCCAAACCCGTGCGCAAGATGTTTAAATATAATTTTTAGTTAAATATTATATTATACCACATATTAGCAGAATCTGGTTAATGTTGGCTTGCGGAGCTTAAACTGCCCATAGTATGTATTTCTTATCACATATTTCTTAATAAACTTTTTATTTTATTAGTTAAAATTCTTGGAGTGTTAGTATGTCTCGTGCGTTTGTTTTCCCAGGTCAGGGTAGTCAAGAAGTTGGAATGGGTCGTGAATTATCGGAAGCTTTTACATCTGCTCGTTTAGTATTTGAGGAAATAGATGATGCATTAGGGCAGAAATTAAGTTCTATAATATTTAAAGGCCCTGCAGAAGAATTAATTTTAACTGAAAATGCTCAGCCTGCTCTCATGGCGGTATCTACTGCTGTGATCAGAGTTCTTGAAGAACAAGGAAATTTTAGAATTGCACAAAAAGCTAGTTATGTTGCTGGCCATAGTTTAGGGGAATACTCAGCATTGACATCTGTAAAAGCCTTAGAACTGGCAGATGCTGCCCGTCTACTTAAGATACGAGGTAAGGCGATGCAAGCTGCCGTGCCTTTGGGCAAGGGTGCAATGGCAGCTATACTTGGCCTTGGTTTGGAGGAAGTTGAAGAAGTTGTATTAGAAGCCTCACAAAGTGAAATTTGTGAAGTTGCTAACGATAATTCTGATGGACAAGTTGTAGTTAGCGGCAATGTTTCGGCTGTTGAACGCTCTGTCGAAATAGCTAAAAAGAAAGGAGCAAAACGTGGTATTCTATTGCCAGTAAGTGCGCCCTTCCATTGTCAGCTAATGCAGCCTGCTGCTGATGTAATGAGAGATGCTCTGATGTCATCGAGACTTATTACTCCTGAATTACCTGTTATAACCAATGTTAATGCCCAACCTGTTAGGGATCCAGAGGAACTACGTAATTTATTAATAGAACAGATAACTAAAAAGGTTCGTTGGCGTGAATCTATATTATCACTTAGTAATTTAGGAGTGGAGCATATATTTGAAGTTGGCTCTGGTAAGGTGTTAAGTGGATTAACTAGGAGAATTAATTCTGATCTTAAAGCGCAATCTATTGCGACACCTGCAGAAGTAGAAACCTTTCTCCAATCATTATGAGATTAAATTAATTTAATAATTAATAGAGAACATATATGGAGAAGTTATGTTTGATTTAAGTGGTAAGACTGCTCTGGTAACAGGTGCAAGTGGTGGTATTGGAGCATCTGTTGCTCGAATGCTATGGTCTAATGGTGCTAGTGTAGTCTTATCTGGCACTCGATTAGATCGTCTTGAAGCATTATCAACTGAATTGGGCAGTCGTTGTTTTGTAATTCCTGCAGATTTATCTAAGACTGAAGATATTGATTCTTTAAATAAAAAATCTCAGACTGTTGCTGGTTCAATTGATATTCTAGTTAATAACGCGGGTCTTACAAAGGATAATTTAGCGATTCGTATGAATGAAAAAGATTGGCAAGATGTAATAGATGTTAATCTTACCGCCGCATTTCTTCTGAGTCGTTCGGTTTTACGATCAATGATGAAAAAAAGGTGGGGAAGAATTGTAAATATAACATCTGTTGTGGGAGCCATTGGAAATTCTGGTCAAGTTAATTATGCTGCTTCAAAAGCTGGTTTGGTTGGCATGACTAAATCATTAGCACAAGAAGTTGCTAGCAGAGGCATTACAGTCAACTGTGTAGCACCTGGTTTTATAGAAACTGCAATGACTGAAATTTTGACTGAGGCTCAAAAAGATGCCATTTTGGACCGTATTCCTGCCTCTTGCTTGGGATCTGTTGATGATGTAAGTGCTTGTGCATTATTTCTTGCGAGCAATGAGGCTAGTTATGTGACTGGCCAAACAATTCACGTCAATGGGGGAATGGCGATGATTTGATGCAGTATAAATTTATAACTCATAAATAATGCAGCTTGACGGAGCACGCGAACCCAGCTAAGTGGCGCGTAGGCTCTTATTAGAGCTAAAATAAAGTGAGGCCAAAAATTGAAGTGGGTAGCAATAATATTATAGTTGATATATTTTCTTTGTTAACTTACTTAAGTATTAGCTTCGAATATCATTAGCAACTAAAGGCAAATAAAACATGAGCGATATCGCCGAACGAGTGCAGAAAATAGTCGTTGAGCATCTAGGCGTTGACGACTCCAAAGTAATTGAGAATGCAAGCTTTATAGAAGATCTTGGAGCTGATAGCCTCGATACGGTCGAGTTAGTCATGGCTTTTGAAGAAGAGTTCGGATGTGAAATACCAGATGATGCAGCTGAGAACATACTGACTGTCGGAGACGCAGTTAAGTTCCTGGAAGAAGCAAGCTGATTTGTTTGATATTATAACTCGGCTAAGCAGTTCCGAAGTTAAAAAATGATTGCGGTGTTAACACAATGAGGCGCGTAGTTGTAACAGGTTTGGGCCTGGTTACTCCATTAGGTATTGGGGTTAAAAACAACTGGGACGGAATTACCTCCGGTAAATCAGGCATTGCTGCAATTGAATCATTTGATGTATCAGATTTACCTGCAAAAATAGCAGGTCAGGTTCCGCGTGGAAGTTCTTCAGATGCTATGTTTGATCCTGATCTTTATATGTCCCCCAAAGAACAACGTCGTGTTGATGATTTTATCATATATGCGATGGGAGCTGCAGTTCAGGCTGTTGAAGATGCAGGGTGGGAACCGGATAATGAAAATGATCGGGAACGCACAGGTGTTGTTATTGGGTCAGGTATTGGTGGGCTACAAACTATATA
>CEQM01135651.1_pt1 | contig 17426 bp, 13 predicted proteins | sample 531111 | NCBI WGS metagenome assembly CEQM01 (sample SAMEA2621278, study PRJEB7988) | marine metagenome | biome: marine biome (ENVO:00000447); feature: deep chlorophyll maximum layer (ENVO:xxxxxxxx); material: "saline water (ENVO:00002010), including plankton (ENVO:xxxxxxxx)" | depth 120 m
TAGTTGCATCTGGATCATAATCACAAGCATTTGGATTCATACAACCTCCGCAAGATGTATATTCACAAGAACCATCGTCAATATATGCAACAGGATTAAAGTTACATGCAAATTCTTGCATACAACCCCAACACGAGTAATCACACACCGTCCAAAATTCAGATTCCTGAGGAGACATATCCCATACAGCTGTTTCATCATAGTTACATGCTCCCTCATCCATACATCCTACACAAGAATAATCACACTCATACGGAATAGTTGCTCCAGAATCGTAATCACAACCAAATGGATCCATACACCCAGCACATGATAAATACTCACATGAACCATCATTAACTGTAATTTCCTCTCCTTCATAGTTACAAGCTGAAGAATCCGAACAACCATAACATCCTTCATAAATCAAACAATCAGTTGCAATAGTCGCAGCTGGATCATAATCACAAGCAGCTGGATCCATACATCCAGCACAAGTGGACCATTCACAGTAAGATGGAATTGTACATTCTGGACAGTAATCACAAGCATCTGGGACCATACAGCCTTGACAAGTTTCATAATCACAGTAAACACTAATTGTAGCTATAGGGTCATAATCACAACCAAATGGATCCATACATCCTATACAGGAATAATCACACACCGTCCAGACTTCAGATTCTTGAGGAGACATATCCCATATAGCTGTTGCATCAAAGTTACATGCTCCCTCATCCATACATCCTATACAAGAATAATCACAAGATCCATTATCTATCGTAGCATCCACATCAAAGTTACATGCATCTTCATCTGTACAACCACTTTGAGAAAAAGAAAAGATAACAGTAAAAATTAAAACAAAAAATAAAATTGTCTTCTTCATAGTATTAAATTTTACTCAAATATAAATTTTTAACTATTTAAAAGTTAATAAAAATATAGTATAGTATTAATAGTAAGTATTTTAAGTAACTTCCTTTTCAAATGGAAAACACTTATATTTGAAATATGAAAAAAATTTTATTCTTCTTATTGATACCATTTATTATCTTCTCACAAGAAGATATGAGTTCTGAGCATAAACAAAAAGTAGAGCTTTTGTTTGAATTATTAGACTTAAAAAATAGTCGCTCATTTTTAGAGAGTAAAAGATGGAACACAACATCAGCAAGATCTATAGTTGACGAACAACAAAATAATATATTTCAATATTCCTTCGAACGCTACTCAGATGAATTAATAATTTCTGAATATGAGAGTGAAAAATATCAAAATATTATTAATTTAAAAACTGATAATTCATTTTATAATGATTTTTTTCAATTGATTGAATCTTCTGGCTATAAAATTATTAATAAAGAAATTTACCCCGACCAAAGGGAAGAAACTATTTTTCAAAATAAATATATCACAATTGTTTTTAATAGTATCTTAAATTCATATCAAAAACATTTTATTAAGATTTATAATCATTCTGAAGAAGAAGAGCGAATTAAAATATTTGAAAATAAAATAAAGAATGCTGCTGAAAATTTAAAAGAATTAGAACAAAATATTTTGTCAGAAAAGAATTTGATTAATATTAACGAAGAATTAGATATCGAGGAAGCAGACACAGATAAAGAAGAGATTATTGAAATCTTGGAAGAAGAGGAAGAAGAAGAAATACTCTCTTTTAATATAGTAGAAAATCCTCCATTATTTAAATGGTGTGATTCAGATGGATCTATCCAAGAACAACAAGCTTGTTTTCAAAAAGGAGTCATGTATCATATTAGAGATAATTTTGCATATCCTGCGATCTGTAAAGAAATGGGTATTTCTGAAAGAATTATTGTTAATTTTAATATTAATAAAAAAGGTAAAATAGTTGATGCAAGAGTTGTTAGAGGTCAGGATAAACACCTAAAAGCCGAAGCACTAAGATTAGTAAATTCTATTCCAGATTTAATTCCTGCTCAACAAAGGGGAAAGCCTGTTATGATAAGTTTTACAGTACCAATTAGTTTTACATTACAATAAGTTTTATAAAAAATTAATTATGAAAAAAATACTCTCTTTAAAAATTATTCTATCAATTATAATTTTATTTACAATTACTTCTTGTGATTATTTTCTTAAATCTCAATTTGAATATGAAAACATATTGATTCCTGTACAAGAATATAAATATGAAGACTATGGATTTATGAATCTTAATGGCGAACTAATAATAGATTTTGAAATAGAAAAAAAACCTGCTACTATTATGTACAATAATTTTAGCTACTATTATGAAGATGACGGTAAAATTACTTTTATAAAATACATAGAAAACGGAGATTATGAAACTATTAAAACCAATTATGTACAAGCTTCCCTGTTCAATGAAGGCTTGTCACTCGTAGTGACTGAGGTGGGCAAATTAACATATATTGATGAAGAAATGAATGAGGTGATTGTGCTAGATAGTGCACTAGTTTCTGGCTACTTTAATGAAGGTTTAGCAAAATTTAAAAATACTAGCAATGGAAAATGGGGTTTCATTAACAATAAAGGTGATGTAATAATTGAACCCATATACGATGAAGCCACATGGTTTTATAACGGTCACTCAATTGTAGAAATAGATGGCAAGAAAGGTGCAATAAATGATAAAGGTGATTTTATTATCAAAGAAAAGGAGAGATATACTGAGCTTCTTCTTCCAACAGAAAATTTGTTTGCATATATAACAAAACAAGAATGTGGTTATTTAAATACTGAAAATAACAAAGTCATCAAGAACAGAAAATGGACAAATATCACACATTTTAAAAATGGGTTAGCATCTTATGAAAAAGATAATCGGTGGGGTTTATTAAATAAAGAAGGTGAGGTTTTAATTAGAAATAAATATAAGTCACCTTTATTTTTTTATAATGAATTATGCATAATAGAAGAAGATAGGAAATTTGGATTTATAAATACTGACAATAATAAAATTATAGAACCTGAATATGAAAATGCTCTACCTTTTTTTGGTGAAGGGGCATTTGTTCAGGATGGAAAGGATTGGATTTTTATTAACACAGAAAACAAGATGATTAATGAGCTAGAACTTAACTGGATATTAACATCTTACGAAGTATATAATATTTTAATTACAGGATTACCTTTTAGAGATAATACAATTACATCTAATTATGAAGATTATGATGGATTCACTGAAAATATTATTTACGAATTATATAATAAAGAAAAAATGCTAAAACTTCCTAAAATTAAAACTAAAGAAGCTGCTAATAATCTATTTAAATTTTCAAAAAAATACCTTGATTCAAGTTATGAAAATAAAGAATTAATGATTGATGACATTCCAATTAAAGGTTATTATCTAGACTCGTATGCGGTGTTGGAAAAGCTATATGCATATGACAATAATTTTCAGTTTTCACTTTATTATGAATATGATGATCATTTGAAAAAATTTAAAACTGAGAAAGTTCAGAAAAAATACTATGTTGAAGAAATGGTTGTCGATACAATAATGAATACAGATGCTTCATTAACCAAACATTCTATCTTAATTGCTTATGTAGGTAATTTTGATTTTAAATATGATTATCTAAAATCAAAAATTAATGATTGTTTTATAGAACAAGGGTTTAAAAATACTCAACAGAAAGACTCTGAGGAAATAATGCTAGAAAAAAATAATATTCGTATATATACAAGACCTATGGAATCTTATAATAATAAAGTAATGTTATTAAATTTCACTGTCTCTAGTGAAATTGAAATGTCAATGGATTAATTCTCTAAAACTATATCTCTTTTTTCAATAGAAATTGGACTCTGTTTAATTTCATAAATAAGATCATTTGCTACTTTCTTATTTTTAAAGCCATTTATTAAAGCTCTCCTTATATCATTTAGATATACAGTAGTTGACAAACTTAATCCACCTAAATAAATACGATGCCATAAGTCTGCAGACTCACCATAAAGACTCAAATCAGCTGAGTTTGTTGATGAAGAATATTTTTCATATTGTTTATTCGAAATTGTTTTTGCTCCCACAGTAATAGCTATTAATGGAATTAACCTTTGTAGTGTTTTCTTTCCATATTTCCCATAAGTGGTTTTTTGAGAACCTAATCCTGGAATAATTAAAGAATAGAGGGCATCTGAAGGACTACCTTCAACCTGAAAATTTGAAATCGTTAAATCATTATAAGTATTAACACCATTTAATTGTTTTTTCTTTTTTGAAATTTCATATTTCCCATAAAGACCTTTATTTCTAATTTTATTTTCTATAATACGAGTTTGAGGAGGAGTTATATTAAATTCAGAATACTTAACATGGTATTTGTTGGTATTCCAATCAATGGTAGTATTAATTGTTTCTTCTGATTTCACATAATGTGATTTTATTTTAGTAGCCTGAAGACTATTTTTTATTTCATCTAACACTTGAAATATACTGTTTTTATGAATCTCACTAATTTTTGAATTTTCATTTATATTGAAAGTAGTTAGATTATTACCCAAGGTATCAAATGAAATTGATAGAAAAAAATTAACATAACCATTATTGCTTTCATCGATAACAGTATTAAGTTTAGATTCTAAACGAGATATAACAGTTTGATAACTATTTTTATCGAGATTTTTATAGGAGTAAACTTTTTCTCTATTATTTACAATATTTAAAATTTCTTCTAATTCAATTATTTTAATTAAAGCAATCTCATTAGTTGAGTCAATAACTAATACTTTTTGATATGAGTCTAATGATAATTGAAATTTTTCAGCATTATAATAATTACTTCCTTGATCTAAATAAAATGCAATAGTACTAATACGTTTTAATTCTTCTATTTCATTAGATTTAGATACCATCATAGTTTGATAATATTCTATGTCTATCTCACCCAAATAATCTATTTCTATTGAATCAATAACAACTTGTATTAAAGTAATTTCATCAAGTGCACCATTATAATCTTCAATACTTATTAATTCAGAAGTTGTTAATAATATATTTTCTAACTGTAATTGAATCGCAGCTATTTTTTGCTGTCTCTTCATAGCGGCTGCCTCAAAAATTTGCTTTCTCTTTGTTTCGTCTTTGATATTAGTTATTTCAATAGAATGATCTCGTGAAGAATTTAAATTACTTTTAAATAAAATCGATAGCGGATTTTTTTCAAATAAAATTTCCTCTACTTGTGCTTCATTTATTGTTTTACTTTGTACAGTATAACCGGAATTTTGAATTAATTGAAAAAAGAAATTATAGAAATATTTATCTGTTTCTATATTAATCTTGTTTTCAAATCCAATTTCTTCATAATCCCAAATTGTTACCCTATCTTGATACTTAGAAAAAGTATATTTAAACACATTATTTCCATATTCATCAAAAACAGATGCAGCTGAAAGAGTATTCCATCCTTTAGTTTCTAAAAAAGGGCGCACATTTTCAACTTCTAATAAAGTAAATACAAAATCTCTCTTTTCCTTATTCTCTTCACTAACCTCTTCCTGAGATATTATAATCAGTGGTAAAAAAAATAATAATAATAACTTCTTCATATTAAAGACAAAATTAATAATAAAACAATCAATTATTTAAATTAAATATATTTTATTAATTTGCCCTCATATTTAATTTATATTCAACTACATATGAGAAATCTTCTATTATTTAGTGTGTTCATCTTTTTATTCAGCTGTGAAACTTCACTTGAAAAAAATAATCCTATAGATGGTCTTGAAATCATATGTTATAGTGGAAGTGCTGAATCATCTAATTCAATAAGTATAAATGGACAAATTACTACCAATCAATACACTGGCGTAATTAATTATGGGCATTGTATAAAATCCTTTCCATTTGAAGAAGATGATTTTCCTCAAAATAATGAAAATTCATTTGAAAATTTCTGGGATCAAAAATCTGAATATGACAGTGGTGTATATACTGAACAGAATTTCACAACTAACTTCAATAATTTAGAACAAGAAACAAGTTATGTTATTGTTTCATATGCTAAAATTTTAATAGTAGACGAGCTTTCTTACATCTATTCAGAAATTGAAACTATTGCTACTTCGACATGTAATAATAACGAAATTATTGGATGTGATAATGAATGTGTATTAGCAAGTTTATTAGGGAATGGTCAATGTGATGATGAATTAAATTGTTCAATATATCAATGGGATGAAGGAGACTGTCAAGTCGGATGTACTGATTTAGATGCATGTAACTTCAACCCTAGTGCAACAATATCAAACAATAATATGTGCTATTATTGTTACGAAGATAATTGTAATGATTATCCCGAAAATCTTTATAACTGTGATGGTAACTGCATAGTAGATCTAGACTGCAACAATGATTGTGGTGGTGATGCAGAATATGACCAATGTGGTGTGTGTGATGGAAATAATTCATCATGCACAGGCTGTATGGATTCAAATGCATGTAATTTCGATTCAAATGCTACTATACCAAACAATAGCACTTGTTTTTATTGTTACGAGGATAATTGTAATGACTATCCCGAAGATCTTTATGACTGTAATGGCGAGTGTATAGAAATTAATGGAGATTGTGATGAAGATCCTATAATAATGGGCTGTATGGATTCAAATGCATGTAACTTCAACCCTAATGCAACAATACCAAATAATGATATTTGTTATTACTGTTTTGAGAATAATTGTAATGACTATCCATCTGCTTTTTATGATTGTGATGGTAATCAAATAAATTGTGGGACTGTTTGGTTTACATTTGATTGTGCACAAGACTATTGGGGAACTACATATTGGGAATTTCAAAATGAAGATGGAGAGGTGCTTATTAGCGGTGGCTGTGCAGAAGGAGATGGTATGCCTTATTCACTAGATGAATGTATTCCAACTAATCAATGTTATTCAGTTTATATGTATTCGCAGAATTTTTCAGGATGGCCATTAGGAATGGTTCTATATGTTGGTGCTCCTAATTACCAAGGTGCTACCTTTTCTTTACCAAATGGATATAATAATGAAACTTTTCCTGCACAATGGTGCTGGGAAGATTTTAACGATTGAAGCCTAAATTAATTATTTCGCAATTATCAACTACCATCTATAGCTTAGATTAATATAAGGGATGGTTATAAATCTAATACTGCTATCTTTATATCTTATAGTTGTGCTTATACCCAAATTGATAAATTCTTTTTGTGGAACTGATGCAAAATTAACTCCTAATTTATTTATATAATTTTTTATCAAATGAAATGGCTTTAATATCCACATGAAAGGATGTGAGCCAATTAATTTGCTTCCATAATAATTAGAATGATTAACCATAGGAATATCCATACCAATTGAAATACATGGTGCGATATAATCTTCCCATTTACCTAAACTATAAACCCCCTTCGTTGCAATTGAAGTATATAATGTTTTATTTAGACTAGATTCTAGAAGATATTTTTTTAATCCTAATGATATCGTATGTTGAAATATATTTGTTCCAAATGCAACATAGTATTCAGTATGTTTCTCATAATTTTTATTTCGAAAAATATTTCTTGAGTAAGAAACTAAGCTATATCCAGTATTATGGTTAAAAAAACCTACAGAAACATGTTCTTTCTTCCAGTGAATAGGGTTACTGTCAAACCTTGATTGAGTCAATCCAATAATTGGGATTAATAATAAAAAAAATACTTTATTCACAATACAATTATTTATCTAAATACTTATTGTAAAGTTTTGTTTGATGATTTTCAAGAGGAACTTGTCGGCCTAATAAAAATAAGTGTTCAACATTATTAGAAACAACATCTAAAATATCACCGGACGAAACGAAAAGATTAGCATCTTTTCCTTGTTCAAGAGTGCCTGTTCTCTCCTCAATGCCTAAAATCAAAGCTGGATTTAATGTAATTAACTTTAATGCTTCTTCCTTACTAAATCCGTAATTAACAGTTGTTCCAGCTAAAAAAGGTAAATTTCTAGAGCCCATTCTTTCCATATCTCCATGATAATCTAAACAAAATACAATACCAGCGTCCGCTAAAATTTTGGGTGTTTTAAAAGGCTGATCAATATCTTCATCCTGATGATTAGGTAAACTATGAATACGTCCAAGTATAATTGGAATATTATGCTTAAGTATAAAATCTGTAATTCTCCATGATTCAGAGCCACCTACAATAACAATATTTCTAATCCCGTAACTTGTTGCAAATAAAACAGCATCTTTAATACCGTTAACAGTGTTAGCATGTAGATATAACTTTTTATCTCCTAAAAATACACTTTGCATAGCCTCCAATCTTAAATCTATTTCTTTATTTGCTAATAAATTGTACTGCTGAGCTGATTCAAAAAATTCATGCAATTCGATAATCGTCTTTTTTCTTTTTTTCTTTTTATGATCTTCCTTATCATCCTCTTTATCTTTAGCGGTAAAATCATGACTATGTGTCCAATGACCTCGATGAAATTCTTCTGGCCAATAAATATGTAATCCATCGTCCTGCAAATAAGTTGCATCTTGCCAATTATTACCATGTAATTTCATTACTGAAGAAGTTCCACCTATAACACCACCTCTAGGAGTTACTTGTGCTAGCAAAATACCATTTGTTCTAACTGTACTTACAACAGTTGACTCGGTATTATATGCAATTTGTGATCTAACATTAGAATTAAAAAGACCAACTTCTTTTTCATCACGACTTGCTCTAACTGCATCAATCTCTGCCAGACCAAGGGTAGTGTTTGGTAAAATTAAAGACGGATAAATATGTTTCCCTTTAACATTCAATATTTTAGCATCAGATATATTTAAATTAATTGTATCTGAATGACCGATTTGAATTATTTTACCTTCTTCAATAATAATTGTAGAATTCTGAATAACTTCTCCATTACCAATATGTGCAACACCACCTAATAGGATATTTGTAACTGTGTTTTGCCCAATTAATAATTGGGTAAAAAGTAAAAATAATATGAAATTATATTTCATCATTTTTGATTTTTGATCATTTTGTTTAAAAGTCGTGATTTTTCAGTTTTAATTATTTCTCTATGTTCTAAATCTTGCTCAATAGAATAATAACACCTTCCGTCAATAAATGTTTTTTCCACCTTTGAATACATCGATAAAGGATTAGATGACCATATAACAATATCAGCATCTTTATTTTCTTTTAGACTACCCACATACTGATCTATTTGTAACATTTTAGCAGGATTTAAAGTTACTGATTTCCAAGCCTCTTCATAAGAAACATGTCCATACTTAACTATCTTAGCAGCTTCTTGATTCAATCTCCTTCCCATTTCTGCATCATCTGAATTTATTGCAGTATTGACACCAGCATCTATTAATAAAGCTGCATTATAAGGTATTGCATCATTTACTTCATATTTATATGCCCACCAATCAGAAAAAGTCGAAGCATTTGCTCCATGTAATTTTAATTGCCCTGCTACTTTATAACCTTCTAGTATATGTGTAAAAGTATTAATCTTAAAATTAAATTGATTAGCGATGTCCATTAACATTAGAATTTCTGACTGAACATACGAATGACAAGTAACTAATCGTTTTCCATCCATAATTTCTACTAAAGCATCTAGTTCTAAATTTTTTCTAGGTTTTTGAAGCTTTTTATTTTTTCTATATGCTTGATTATTTTCTTTATATTCTTTTGCTCGTACAAATGCATCATATATTATTTGCTCAACCCCCATTCTTGTTTGAGGAAATCTAGTTCTATATTGACTACCCCAATTTGATTGTTTGACATTTTCACCAAGAGCAAACTTAATGAATGGTTTTGCTAAATGATACTTTAAATTTTCAGCCGACTGACCCCATCGTAATTTAATTATTGCTGATTGACCACCAATCGGATTTGCTGACCCATGTAATAATTGAGCAATTGTTACACCCCCCGCTAACTGCCTATATATATTTATATCATCCGAATTAATCACATCACCAATCCTAACTTCTGATGTTACGGCTTGTGTTCCTTCATTAACACCTCGACTTATAGCAATATGAGAATGCTCATCTATAATACCAGAAGTAATATGTTTATTGGAAGCATCGATTAAGACAACATTTGAAGGTGATTTGAAAATATTTAAATTTATTTTTTCACCTACCGCAAGAATTTTTCCGTCTTGTATAGCAACATCACAATTCTCAACAATACCAGCTTCTTCATTCGTCCATACAGTAGCATTTATAAATAAAATTGATTGCTGAATAGGATTAGATTGAAGACCATAAGCCATATTTGGATATAGTATTTTACTATGTGTTGAAATTGAATCGGGATTAGAAGGAGATAATTTATTATCTGTACTAAATTTTACTAGCTGCCATGTATTCCAATGACCTAAGGAATCATATAACTCACCATAAATTAAAGAATCCGAAAAAGTACCATTAAAAAAAATACCATTTTTAATAAAGGATATTTGTTTATTAAATAATTTGATATTATCAATACTCTCTTTTTTTGAGGTGTCAGCTTGAGCACATATTTTATTATTTTTTACAAAAAAACTAATCTCGTTTCCTTTATTTCCATCAATAAAAAAATTATATTTTCCTATAAGTTTTTGAATGTTTTTATTATTCACCACAAACTTTTTACCATTTATCCAATTCTCATATATGAGAAAATTGTTTGAAAAAAGATCACCACTAAAAATTAAAAAATTAGCTTTTTTACCCTTTTCTAAAGATCCTGTCTGATTATAGACATTTAAAAAATTAGCTGGGTTATAAGTCAGTGACTTTAATATTTCATTTTTATTCACACCTGTAGAAATTATAGTTTTCAGGTTTTTATAAAAATCTGAAAAAGAGTCTAACCCATCTAAGGTTAATGCAACATCGATACCATGATTAACTAAGATTGAAAAATTATATGGAGCTGTTTCTGCATGTTTTAATGAAGCTAAAGAAATATTTAAATTTTCATAAGGATCAGTATTAATTTTAAGCTTATCGAAATTAATAGGGACAATTAATGGAATATCTAAATTTTTTAATTCTTCAACTCTCTTATATTCATCTCCGTTAGTTTTAATTATATATTTTTCTTTGAATTCATTGGCGATTTTATTTGCTCTAAAAATTGATTGGTAATTACTGACTTCAAAAATTTTTGGCAAATCTCTTTTTATATTAAATGCTCTTAAAGAATTATTATAAATATGTTTTTGACCATCATACCAATCAGCATCATAATATGCCTGTCTTATAAGAGCAATTGACCCCATTAAGGAACTTGGATATTTTGTCTTTGATGCTCCTTTATTAAATGACAAACAAAGTGCAGATTGATCAATTATTACTGAAGAATGTGGCTTGTCATAAGATAATGAAACTAAAGTTGAAGAACCTCTTATAATACCATCCTTATTCAAAGAATTAACAATACCAAAACCATTTTTGATAAAACTTTCTGCTTTATTTAAATCAATTTCAAAATTATTTATGGCATTAAATTCAGTATTAAGTGCTGAATTCCATGAAGATAATTCTATATCAGAAAAATTAGTTTTTTGACCATAATCGGTGTATATATCTATAAAAGACGGACAAATTTTATATCCATTTAAATCAATAATTTTAGCATCATTTGGAATTTTAATATTGGACCCTACTTTAAGAATTCTATCATTTTTTATTAATAATGTAGCATTACTAATAATCTTATTATAATCGATATAAATATCTGCATTAATAAATGCATAAGTAATTTGATTAGTTGAACGAACTCCATTAATTGGAAAATTATCTTGAGCATAAGATGTTAATGGTAACATCAATATAAAATAAAGAAAAAAAAATTTAATTATATGTTTACATGAATCAAGCATAAATACATATTCAAAATAATATTTACAGATTTACAAAAATAGTTAATTTATATATATTTATATAAAAAAAAAATAGTCTAAACACAAACTAATTTTAACTTTAAATTCATCATATGAAATTCAATAATTCAAAGAATTTATTTTTGGAATGAAGTTTTTATATTTAATTTTGAGTGAATATTAAAAATAATACTATGAGATATCTATTATTTGTTACTTTAACTATGGGAATGTTATTATTTTCTGCGGGACAAAAAAGAAGTGGTTTTGGTTTTCATGCCGGAATTAATGTCACAGGTGTTTACGATAATACAAACGGTTATTACGATGGTCTCGATCCGCTTGATGGGTATGAGGCTGGTATAAGATATAATTTAAAATTTGGTCCACTAGGTATTTGTGCTGAAGCAAATTATAAATCTTTAAATTATAATGATCCTCCCACATTTTTATTTTTAGACGGAATGTATACATATACACCTGGTGGAACTGTCAATGTAAATTATTTATCAATTCCGGTAGTAATGAAATTATATTTAGGAGGATTTAATATTCACTTTGGAGGACAAGTCTCACAATTAATAAACGGTACAAGTTCGCCAGATGGGCTACAAGATTTTTCATTTACTGATGACCAAAATTATGTTACACTAAATGGAGAAGAAACATGGATATGGAATGATATGGATGTTGCAGCAGTATTCGGATTTGGCATAGATAGAAAACGAGGCCTATACCTCACATTTCGTTCAACTGCATCTATAACACCCTTACTAAATACAGATGTGACAGATGCATATCTACCAGGGATAAATATCGATAATTTTTTAAGACTGGTTTCTAATTCATTTACAGTTGGATATAAATTTTAGATTTACAATAAAATTGCTATAGCTACATTTATCATATGTATTTTAACACTTCCATTACTAGGACTTGCAATTTGACTTGGTAAGTCTTCATTACTGGTGCCCCAATTATCTAATAAATGACGATATTGAAGATCTAGTAAAAGATTTTTATTTACTTTATAACATAAACCTATATTGGTGAATGGGTCAAAGCGAGAATCAATCGGATTAATATTTAAATTAACTATATTTTCCTCCGGCTTTTCAGAAAAATAAATAATATTTTTTTTATTTAACATAAAATCTAAACCCATACCAAAAATAAAAGAAAATTTATCAGTTAATTCGATATCAAAATTGATATCTGCGGATACTACACTATATATTTGATCAAATTCTAGATTTGAAAATAAATCAAAATCCTCTTTTTGTGTTACAGTATAGTATCTATATACTAATTCAGGTTTAAAAATTATGACATCCGACAAAACATATCTTCCTAAGATACTTGCTTGAAACCCAGGAGAAAATGAATTTATAAAATCAAAGTCATATGAATCATTATTGCCTGTAATTGTTGCTGTTGCTAAGCCCATTCTGACTCCAAAATTTTGAGAAACCATTATAGTAGAAAAGGTTAAAAACACTAAAAAAAAAAATTTATTTTTCAACATTTTTTTTAAAAGTATTTAATTGTTCAACTAATTCACCCCATTTTTTTTCCATCTCTTGTATCTTTTTTTTTTGTGAATCATAGTTCTTAAAAAAATCTTGTTTATTTGTCAACTGCTTAAATAGGTTTGGATTAGCTAATTTCTCATCTAAATCATTTCTTGCAGTCTCCAAATTAGTAATCTCTTTTTCGATTTGACTAATTCTTTTTTCCAATTTTCTAATCATTCTATCACTTTCTTTTCTTTTTTCATATGATATTTTCTGAGAACTATCAATTTTATTATGTATAGTTTTAGTTTTATTCTTTAAGTTTAAACCCTCAAGAGTTTCTAATTCCTTCAATTTTAAAAATTCATTAATATCTCCTAAATGTTCTTTTATGCCTTTGTTTTTAAATTCATAAATTTTATTTGTTAGGCCATGTAAAAAATCTCTATCGTGTGAAATAATTATTAAAGTACCATCAAAATTGATTAGAGCTTTTTTTAAAATATCTTTAGATATTATATCTAAATGATTAGTGGGCTCATCCATAATTAAAAAATTAACCGGTGAAAGTAATAATTTACATAAAGATACTCGAGCTCTTTCACCTCCAGATAAAACAGATATTTTTTTATCTACATCATCATTAGAAAACAAAAATGACCCTAAAATATCTCTTACTTTTAATTTTGTAAATTCATTCATAGAATCTTCAATTGTTTTTAAAACAGTTTTATCAGGATCTAAAAAATCGACTTGATTTTGAGCATAATAACCTATTTTGACATTATAGCCCAGCTCTGTTCTACCTTTAAAATCAATTACATTCACAGCTATTTTAGCAAGTGTTGTTTTACCCTCTCCATTTTTGCCCACAAATGCTATCTTTTCACCTTTATTAATTTCTAAATTAATTTGGTTTAAAACTTCTAAGTCATTATAACTTTTATAAATATTTTTCATTCTAAATGTGACCTTACCACTGTGAGGAGCAGGAGGAAATCTAAAATTTAATTTTGTATAATCTTCTTGCTCAACTTCAATAACCTCTAATTTTGATAATTTTTTAATTAAAGTTTGAGCAAATGCTGCCTTGTTTTTCTTTGCTCTAAATTTATTGATTAACATTTTTGTTTGCTCAATATATTTTTCTTGATTTTTTTTTGCTTGTAGCTGCTTTTCCTGACGATCTTTTCTTAAATCTAAATACTTGCTATAGGTTGCTTTATAATCATTAATGCTAGAAAATGCTAATTCAATTGTTCTATTTGTAATTGCATCTAGAAAATTTTTATCATGTGAAACAAGCACAATAGCTCCAGAATAATTTTTTAACCAATCTTCCAACCATATGATTGAGACTATATCTAAATGATTTGTTGGTTCATCTAAAATTATAATATCAGGATTTTTTAATAGTATTTTTGCTAATTCCACTCTCATTCTCCAACCTCCACTAAATTCTGATGTCAGTTTATCAAAGTCTTTACTTGTAAATCCCAAACCTTTTAAAATTCGACTAATTTTTAAATCAACATCATATCCACCCTCCATTCTTAATGACTCTTCAACAACAGATAATTCGCTTAATAAATCCATATAAGATTTACTTTCATAATCATTTCTTATAGCAATTTCATTATTTATATCATTTAATTTTTTTTTATATAATTCTATATTGCTAAATACTTTTTTCATTTCATCAATTAAAGTATACTGATCAATAAAATCAATATCTTGTTCCAGATATCCAATAACTAAATCATTAAATCTAGAAATCTTTCCTTTATTTGGTTCCAGGTTACTAGTTAGTAATTTTAATAAAGTTGATTTACCAGAACCATTTTTTCCAACTAAGCCGATTTTATCTCCTTTATTTATCATAAAAGAAATACCTTCAAATATGTTTTGAGCACCAAAATAAAGAGACATGTTATCAACAGATATCATAAAAATATAATGGATTTATATTTTTTGCCAACTGAGAATATTCCCAGCTAAATCTTCTGATATAAAAATATCATTAGTTAATGAAATGATTTCCTGCGATCCAAAAGGGGAATAATTAGGATATATATAATTATCATACCCGGAAGCTGGGGTAGTGAAAACTAACTTATTTTGACATAGATTGATTGACCAATTAGCTTGAGGGAGAGGGTCTGAGAAGCTAGAAGGTGTTGTAAGCACTTGACATGTTTTATCGTCATTAAATATGAAATTAATTGAACTAAAAGTGTCATTTAATTCACAATCCTGATTTACAGAAATTGAAAAAATACAAGCACCATAAGAATCTTGCATTGAAGTTAAAATCCAGTTACCCACTAGTAACGATTCTTCATAAGTTGCATATATACAATCCTCTGTTTCAATACCATAATTGCAAGCTGATGAATCGGTACAACCTTTATCGCAGCTAACAAACGATAATAAAAAGACTACCAAAAAAAACACTAATTTTCTCATAAATAAAGTAATTAAATATATAAAATTAATTTAATACATCTATGTACCCCCTATTATAAAAATCTCCGTCTAAATAACTAAAATTATGTTTATTCAATACATTTATTACAATTTTCTTCATAGCATTAGAATTACCTGTAACTATCTTTATAGGTAAATCTTCTTGATATTTAAAAATGAAGTTTTCTACTAAAACTTCTACATCTGCATGCTTTACACCATGCAAATCTAATTTGAATTGTTTTGGAATTTTTTGTTTGAATCTTTTACTCATAATATTTAATGATAAAAACCTAAGCAAAAATTTTACAAGGATTTAATTTAAATAAAATTATATATTTTTAGGTTTTTATAATATATATTTATGAAATATGAATAATTCCTATATTGAAAAAATAAAGAAAATAATTAATACATCTCTTTTTAATAGAATTTTCTATTGGAAGAATACTATTATCTCCTTAAGCGAAATCAAACAATACTTAGAGCAATACAATCAAATAAACGACAAAATAGATTATTTAGAATCTGAAATTACTAGTTTAAAAATTGATAACAAAGCAGAACTTAAGATGTCTGAAAATCTTAAAACAAAAATTAAAATCCTTGAAAATGAAAAAGAAGTTCTTTCTCCTTTAAAAATAAAAAATATAGAGCTTACAAATGAACTGAATAAAATGAAACAAGAAGAACATTCTAAAGATTCAGTCCGTGATGCGCAAATTGCTAAATATGAACAATTTGAAAATAATGCTAGAGAAAGAGAAGAGGCAATAAGAAAAAAACAAGAACAAGACTCAATACAAAAAGAAGAACTTTTAAGAAAAACATGGCAAGATCATGAGGAAAATATAAATAATACAATTAAATTAATTTGTCAAGAAGAAGCAATTACATATGTAGATGAATGGCACCATGATAAAAAACCTGATAATGTCATCAAAATATGTAATGAATATATAGTATTTGATGCAAAAAGTCCTCTAAAAACTCATATTCTAAGCAATTTTCAAACATACATCAAAGACCAGGTAAATAAATTGTCTAAATATGCGAGCCATAAAGATGTAAAAAATCACTTATTTTTAGTTGTGCCTGATAATACAATACATGCATTAAAAATGCTAACATATAACGACTCAAATTACTGTGTACACATTATTTCACAACAAGCTTTACGCATAACAATGTGGTCATTAAAACAAATAGAATTATATGAATTTGCAGATAAATTATCACCAGAAGATAGAGAAAATCTTGCAAGAGTTTTTGCTGGTTCACAAAGCTATATAAAACGAAGTATTCAAATTCATAATGATCTAAATGAAAAAGGCTTAGATTTAATTGAACAAAATATGAAGTTAATTTCAAAAGATAGTTTAAAAAGTATAAAAGAAAATGCTATAGAATTTGAAAAAGGAGATATCTTAAATGTAAGCAAACAAAATAGAGGGAAAATAATTGATTTAGATGAAGAAAATAATCGACAAAAAGAAATTAAATTTAAAGCTGAAACTAGAACAATAATAGCACCTGACAAAAAAAATATTGACACCAATTAATTTCGGGGAA
>CEQM01135735.1_pt1 | contig 17402 bp, 15 predicted proteins | sample 531111 | NCBI WGS metagenome assembly CEQM01 (sample SAMEA2621278, study PRJEB7988) | marine metagenome | biome: marine biome (ENVO:00000447); feature: deep chlorophyll maximum layer (ENVO:xxxxxxxx); material: "saline water (ENVO:00002010), including plankton (ENVO:xxxxxxxx)" | depth 120 m
AAGTGACAGCGAAAGTCAAAGCGATATCATACAAAGTGACAGCGAAAAGGAAAATGATATGACACAAAATAAGTAAATATGATTTATGAAAAAAAAATTCAACAACTAATTATATTTTGCATCAAATAGAAAATAACAATTATTAATAAAGAAGGTAGCATATTTGTAGGGTTTATTTTTTTATACCCTAAGATTTTCAATGCTATTGCAACAATTAATACTCCCCCTAAAGCACTAATATGCTCAATTAAAGTTAAGGGAATAAAATCTTTATATAAAAAAGCAAGAAATGTCAGCCCACCTTGAAAAAAAAACATTGGAAAAATAGAAAACAATACTCCTATACCAAAGGTTGATGCTAAAAGAATCGAACTAAAACCATCCATAATAGCTTTAGTGTATAATATCTCAGGAGATTTACCTAGGCCTTCATCAATGGCTCCAACTATGGTCATAGAGCCTACACAAAATAATAAAAATGCTGTTAAAAAACCGTCCGTAAAATTTTTATCTTTTATTTTAAACTTATTCTTTAAAGCAATTAATGATGTATTAATTTTGTCATCCATTTCATAATACTCGCCAATAATTGTACCAACAATAAGAGATGTTAAAATTAATATAAAGCTATTTGTTTGAATTGCTATACTTAAACCAAGGACAAGAGTGAAAAGACCAATAATATAAAAAACTTTTTTATTAATCTCTGGCTTAATAATTTTCTTAAATATTAATCCTACTAAACTTCCAACAACAACTGCTAAAATATTAATTAGTGTTCCTGCTAGAATCATTTTGATCTATTTTTTTTAATCCTAACTCGTCAAGTTGCTCGTTATTTATTTTTGATGGTGCATCTAACATAATATCACGACCTGAATTATTTTTTGGAAAAGCAATAAAATCTCTAATAGATTCACTTCCGCCCATAATAGCACATAACCTATCAAATCCAAAAGCAACTCCACCATGAGGAGGTGCACCATATTCAAATGCATTCATTAAAAACCCAAATTGTTCTTTAGCCTCTTTGTCAGTAAAACCTAGATGTTTAAACATTTGACTTTGTAAATTTTTATTATGAATTCTAATACTTCCACCACCAATCTCATTACCATTTATAACTAAATCATAAGCATTTGCTTTAACCAAACCTGGATCCGAATGTAACTTTTTTACATCATCTGGCTTAGGAGCAGTAAAAGGATGATGCATAGCATGATAACGTTGTGACTCCTCATCCCATTCTAAAAGAGGGAAATCTAAAACCCAGAGTGGTGCAAAAACTTTAGGATCTCTTAATCCAATCTTTTCAGCGATATGTAATCTTAACATTGATAAGGATTTTCTTACATCTTTTGTTTCACCAGCCATTATTAAAATTAAATCTCCGGGAGAAGAATTACATTTAGTAACCCATTTAGTTAAATCATTTTTTGAAAAAAATTTATCTACTGATGACTTAATTGTTTCATCATAATTATATTTACAATAAACTAGTCCTTTTGCACCAACTTGAGGAGTTTTCGAAAAATCAATTAATTTATCTATCTCTTTTCTACTAAATGATGCACCATCTTTTATATTAAATCCAACAACTAATTCTGCATTGTCGAATACAATGAAATTATTTTTCTTACACAAATCTGTTAATTCTACAAATTCCATGTCGAATCTTATATCAGGCTTATCAGTTCCATATCTCTTGATAGCTTCCTCATAAGTTATTCTTGGAAATTTTGATAATTTTATTCCTTTAATAGTTTTTAATAAGTGGACTATAAGGCCTTCAAACATATTTAAAATATCCTCCTGTTCAACAAATGCCATCTCACAATCAATCTGTGTAAATTCAGGTTGCCGATCAGCCCTTAAATCCTCATCTCTAAAACATTTTACTATTTGATAATACTTATCAATACCGCCAACCATCAAAAGCTGTTTAAATGTTTGAGGTGATTGAGGTAATGCATAAAATTGATTTTTATTCATCCTACTGGGAACAATAAAATCTCTGGCACCTTCAGGTGTCGATTTAATTAAATAAGGAGTTTCGACTTCACAAAATCCAGCACCATCTAAATACTTTCTTGTTTCACTAGAAATTTTTGCTCTAAGTAAAATATTATTTTTTATGGGATTTCTTCTAATGTCTAAATATCTATATTCCATTCTAAGCTCATCACCACCGTCAGTACTGTCTTCTATAGTAAACGGAGGCGTTTTTGACTTGTTTAGAATAGTTAATTTTTCTACTTCCACCTCAATATCACCTGTTAAAATTTGTTTATTTACCGATGCTCTTGCTATAACTTTTCCATAAATTTGAATAACATCTTCTCTTCCAAGTTGACGAGCACTCTCACATAAAGAAGCATTATTATCCATATTAAACACTAATTGAGTTATCCCATAGCGATCTCTTATATCTACAAATGTCATTCCACCCAAATCTCTAGACTTTTGAACCCAACCACACATAAGAACATTTTTACCAATATGTTCTTTTCGCAACTCACCATTATTGACAGTTCTGTACATAGAATTATAATTTATTTGTTGTAAAAGTACAAAAAGGATGCAAAAAATTGATACTGTTCTTATTTTACATAAATTTATTATATGATAAATACTGATGAGATGTATATGAAAAAAGCCCTACTAGAAGCTAAAATAGCTATGGATAAAGATGAAGTTCCAGTAGGTGCAATTATAGTACATAATAATAAAATCATTGCAAAAGCACATAATTTAACAATACATTTATGTGACCCTACTGCTCACGCAGAAATGCAAGCAATTACAGCTGCCTGTAATTATTTACAATCAAGATATCTTGATCAATGCACATTATATACAACACTTGAGCCGTGTATAATGTGTGGTAGTGCATTGTCTTGGTCTAAAATAGGCAAAGTTGTTTACGGAGCTAGTGATCAAAAAAGAGGCATATCATATTTAGAAAAAAATATTTTACATAAAAAAACAATCATTAAAAAAAATATTTTAATGTATGAATGTGGGAACTTATTGTCTGAATTTTTTAAAAAAAAGCGTAAATTGAAACAAAAAAATTAATTACTATGTATCCTGAAGAAATTTGTTCACCTATGAGAGAGGAGTTAACTAATGCAGGTTTTGAAGAGCTTAAAACTATTGAGCAAGTAGACAACACCTTTAATAATACTAATGGCACATTACTACTATTCGTGAATTCTGTGTGCGGATGTGCTGCTGGGAGTGCTCGTCCTGGCTTAATTATGTCACTTTCTAATGCTAAAAAACCTAATCAAATTACCACCGTATTTGCGGGTCAAGATAAAGAAGCCACTCAAAGAGCAAGAGAATATATGTTGCCATACCCCCCATCTTCACCATCAATTGCATTGTTTAAAAACGGTGAATTAGTACATTTTATTGAAAGACATGAAATTGAAGGTAACCTAAAACAGGTGATTTCAGAAAACCTTATTGAAGCATTTAATAAATATTGTTGATTATTAATTTGATTTGGAACTGAGAACTTTAGGTACCTTAATATAATCACTATTATATTTTGGAGCATTTTTTAGAATATCATTTTTTGTTGTATTCTGATTAGCGATATCCTCTCTAAATACATTGTAATTATTATGAATGTGTGTTAATTCATTAATTTCATTTGTATTTATATCACTTAATTTATCAACAAAACTTAAAATTTTCTGAATATCCTGGACCATATGATCACACTCTTCGTTACTAAATTTTAGTTTAGATAAACTAGCTAAATACTCAATTTTTTTTTTATTAATTTTCATATTCTATCAATTTATTATTAATAACTGAAAAAACTTTATTTTTCAACAGCTCAGTGTCCTGATTAGACATATCATTTGTGTTAATTGGTTTATGTATAAATACTCTTAATAAACCTAATGACAAGTTTAATTTATCTTCAGGATATTTTTTTTTATTATCAACAAAAGTAATTGGAATTATTGGAACTTTATTATTAATAGCAAGCTTAAATGCTCCCGCTTTGAATTCTCCGAGTCTAATTTTATTTTTGGGCACTCTACCTTCTGGAAAAATCACAATACTTACACCTGATTTTAATAAATTATCAGCTTTTCTATATGCTCGAAATGCAGATGCAATACTATCTCTATCGAAAGTTATCATAGTTTTATTGTAAAACCATTCAAAAAAAAGAAATTTAGACACACCTTTTTTTCCAATAAAAACAAATGTTTTAGGGAAAGTTGCAAATAATAAAATAATATCAAATTTAGATGTATGATTAGGGCATAATATGTAAGAGGAGGCTGACTCAAACTCAAACTCAAACTTTGTAATAGACCAAAATCCATTTAATAATAAAACAATTCTACACCACCACCTGCAAAAAAGATGAAAAAGTGGATAAGTTTTTTTGAAAGAAATTAGAATCACACCAATCGGAGAAAATACTATTAATCCAAATAAAACAGAAAACCATAGCCAACACCTCCAAATAAAAAAAAACAATTTCAACAATAACATTTAACGATAAAGTTATAATTTAATTATAAATCTATTTTATCTATTATATATTTTTATCTAAATTTAAATTATGTCGAGAGTATTAACAGGTGTTCAAAGTTCAGGGGTTCCTCATTTAGGCAATGTATTAGGAGCTATTTTACCTGCTATTGAGCTGTCAAAAAAACATGAATCTCTGCTATTTATAGCTGATTTACATGCTATTACAACAATCAGAGATAAATGTATTCTTAACAAGAATACATTAGCAACAGCTGCAGCTTGGTTAGCTTTCGGATTAAATACAGAAAAAAATATTTTATATCGTCAATCAGACATCCCAGAGGTCACTGAGCTAATGTGGTATTTAAATTGTATTACTCCATATCCCATGCTTGCAAATGCTCATTCATTTAAAGATAAGGCTAATAAACTTTCTGATGTTAATGCTGGACTATTTACTTACCCCGTTCTAATGGCAGCAGATATTATTTTGTATAATGCAGATATCGTACCCGTAGGAAAGGATCAACTACAACATTTAGAAATAACCAGAGATATTGCAAAAAGTTTTAACCATATTTATGGTGAAACATTTATAATACCAACTGCAAAAACTGATAATACCAAAATGATTATTCCAGGTACTGATGGACAAAAAATGAGTAAATCCTATAACAATTACATAAATATATTAGGGCCAGAAAATATATTAAAAAAACAAATAATGAGTATTTTAACTGATAGTCGCAGTTTAGAGCAATCAAAAGATCCTGAAAAGTGCAATGTATTTAAAATTTATAAACTGATTGCAACTGAACATAATAGTAACGAATTAAGATATAAATATCAAAACGGTGGATTTGGATACGGTCATGCGAAAACAGAATTGTTAAATTTAATTCTTAGGAAATTTAAAAGACCGCGAGAAAAATTTCATGAACTTATAAATAATCCAATACTTATTGAAAATGAGCTAGAAAAAGGGAAGATAAAAGCCAGAAAAATTGCAAACAGAGTTCTAAAAAAAGTAAGAACTAATCTTGGCTTAATGAGAGCTTAAATAATCAGCTACACCTTCATGTGTGTCCTTCATGCCAACATCTCCAGCTTGCCAATTAGCAGGACATACTTCTCCATTTTTCTCATGAAATTTAAGAGCATCTAAAATTCGTATCGCTTCATCAACATTTCTGCCGAGTGGTAAATTATTTACTAATTGATGTTGCACAACACCTTCTTTGTCAATTAAAAATAATCCTCTGTATGCAATCATATTGGAACTTGCTATTAATTCACCTTCTTCATTATAATCATATTCACCATTCAAAACATCATATGCATCTGAAACAACTTTATTACCATCGGCAATGAGGGGATATGTTATTCCCTTAATTCCACCTTTTTCTTTAGGCATTTGAAGCCATCCCCAGTGTGTTTCAGCAGTATCTGTTGAACAACCAATAATCTCACAATCTCTTTTATGAAATTCATGTAATTTAGATTGAAATGCATGCAGTTCGGAAGGACAAACAAATGTAAAATCTTTTGGATAGAAAAAGAGTATTACATATTTCTTATTAAGAAACTGATCTAATGAAAAATCTTGAACAGTCTCACCACCATTAATAACTGCATCTACTTGAAATTTTGGCGCTAAGCCACCTACTAGTCCCATAATATTTTTTTTAAAGATTATTTAAATTAAACTTTAAGATATATATTTTTATAATTGATTAAAAATTATTTATTGAATAATTATATTTTGCTTATCAATATTTGAATTATTAATTAAATAAGCACTATAAATCCCCGAAGGAACATCTGAAACATCTAGATAAGAATTATTATTCATCATTTTTTCATATAGTACTAATTGACCCTTGGAATTATATAATTTTATATCAAACATTAAATTATCTGATTTAATGTTTATAAAATTATAAGCTGGATTTGGAAAAATGATGGATGGAGAAGAATCATCTGTTTCATAAAATGATAAAATTTCATCTTCATCACAAATATTATTATTATTAATATCGTTTATGCAATTTCCTAAACAATCATAATTAAAATCTGCATACACACAACTTTGATCATCTTCGTCTGCTTCAATATCATAATTACATGCACTAGGATCTGTACAGCCAAATAATACATCAATATTACAGTCATATAAATTTTGTAAACCCATATAACCAATTACTAGTTCTTTAACATAATCGTGAAATTTCATAATTATACCTCCTCCAGAAGCAAATGACCATGTATGACAATAGCTCATAATAGTACCTATTTGTGGGGTAGGATTATTAATAAAATCTGCACACTCTCCCTGAGAAATTTCTTCAATATTAGTGCAATTATCTATGGGACCCTCTGGCCATCCACACCACTGTGTATGTTTTGCTCCAAAATTATGACCTAACTCATGAACCAGACAATAAATATTCCAGAAAAAATAAGGAACTGGTAAATCAACATAAGTTGCTTCATCAGTGAGATTACTACTAAATCCATAGCCATTCCACGAACTACCAACACCATTTAAAAATGCAATACCACCAGTCCCTGTATTATTTCTTTTTGAGAATAGATGTACTAAATGCCTATCAATTAAAGACAAATTCTCATCACTCATCCAATAATCTCTTAAACTAAATAGCATATTTTGTGGATCATCAACAAACATGGCATATGGATCTTCCGTTTCCCATATTTGAGCAGTATTAGACTGAATACTTACACCTATTTCATCTGAATAAATAACATCAGCAACGGATATAATCTCTAATGCCCAATCTACAGCATCTTGATAATTGTTAAATGTTTGAAATGTAAAATAATCTATCTCAATAGCAATATCTAAACATCCAAATGTATTAATTAATCTATGCTCTGAATCATTCGAATACTCTGAAGAAGAATTTAATAAATCATTTTTACAAATAAATTCAAAAGGAATTAGACTTTGATTTACATTACAAATAAAATACAATTCATTTGAATTTAAATTAGACTGCTTAAAGGTATCAATCTGATATGTATTATTATTATAATTAAACACTCCTTTAATACCATTTATTGATAAAATAAAAACTCCATGAATATTGTATGAATTGTTTTTAATTTGAAAAATTTTTAAATCTGAGTTATAATCTTCAATTAACATACCATTATTTGTATGCCGTGTAACTTCAATTGTTTTATTATGATTAATTGATAATTCCATTTCAATATTAAAGCTGTTATTATTAAAAAATGGAACAGTGAAACTAACAAAATTTACATTATTATTAATTATCTTATCTAATAGATGATGATTTATTTCATAAAATAATATATTACTTCTTAATTCTGATAAATCTACATTAGTATACTGATTTGATATATCCTCATACAATAAATCTGGAGGACTAGTAATTTTTAATAACTCTTGGGAGATTGAAAATGGTGAAAAAAAAAGCGAAAATGCAATAAAAAAAAAGATATTAATATTTTTCATAATAGTTTGTTTTAGGTTTTCATTATGAATAAAACAAATCTTATGCCAAACTAGTACTAAAGTAAGAATTAATAAAATATTGCTTTTATATTATATATTTTTTTAACTTAATAAAAAAAATCCTAATGAATACTTCAAAATTTAACTTACTTAATTCTTTTTGCTTAATCTTAATGCCTCTTTGGGCATATTTTAGTTTTGAAGGTTCAGCTGAAAAAGAAACATTATCAATAACTGCTATGATTCCTCTTTTTCTAGGAATAATACTTTTAATTTGTAATGCCGGCTTAAAAAAAGAAAATAAAATTATCGGACATATTGCAGTTTTCGTAACACTTATTGCACTAATCGGATTATTTATGCCATTAAAAGCTGCTATAACTGAAAATCGTTCTCTTTCAATTGTAAGAGTAAGTATAATGATTGTGTCTTCACTGTTAGCATTAATTTCTTTTATCTGGAGCTTTATAGTTGCTAGGAAAAATAAAAAATAATTTATTTAATTGGAAAATGTTGTATTAATTGGAGCAATTACTGCTTCTCAAAATGAAACTGAAGTAGAAGAATATCTCAAAGAACTATTATTCTTAACTGATACAGCAGGAGGTTCCGTTGTTAAAATATTTAAACAAAAAATCGATAGAATACATCCAAAAACTTTTCTTGGAAAAGGTAAAATTAATATAATAGGTGAATTTATTAAATTAAATAATATTGATACCGCCATATTCGATGATGAACTTTCTCCATCCCAACAAAAAAATTTAGAAAAAATTCTCACTTGTAAAATTGTCGATAGAACAAATTTGATTCTTTCTATTTTTGCATTAAGAGCCCAAACTGCTATCTCTAAAATTCAAGTTGAATTAGCGCAATATCAATACCTTCTTCCTAGATTAACTAATCTCTGGACACATTTATCAAAACAAAAAGGAGGGATAGGAATGAAAGGGCCTGGTGAAAAAGAAATAGAAACTGATAGAAGGATTATTCGACAACAAATATCACTACTAAAAAAAAAATTAATTAAAATTGATCGCCAAATGGTTACTCAACGAAAAGGAAGAGATAAATTAATTCGAGTATCACTTGTCGGTTATACAAATGCTGGAAAATCTACATTAATGAATTTATTAAGTAAATCACAAGTATTTGCTGAAGATAAGTTATTTGCCACTCTAGATACCACCGTAAGAAAAGTAGTGATTAATAACTTGCCATTTTTACTATCTGATACTGTAGGATTCATTCGTAAATTACCCACACAACTCATTGAATCATTTAAGTCTACATTAGATGAAGTTCACGAATCAGATTTATTAATTCATGTGGTAGATATATCAAATATACATTTCGAAAAACATATTAAAACAGTTGATAAAACATTGAAAGAAATTAATTGTATTGGCAGAAAACAGATTATTGTATTTAATAAAATTGATAACTTTCAATATATAGAAAAAGAAAGTGATGACTTAACTCCTATTAAAAAGGAAAATCTCTCGCTAGAATACTGGAAGAAAACATGGATGTCAAAAAATAATCAAAATAGTATCTTTATTTCTTGTAAGAAGAAATTAAATATTAATGATTTTAAAGAAATACTATATAATTTAGTATCTGAAATTCAGAAAGAAAAATATCCATATAATAATTTTTTCTATTAATCACAGAATCTACATTTGTCCTGCCTATCAAAATGTTCAAAATTTTCATTTTCATTAAACATATTAATAAATATCTTATTTAACTCTTGTTCAAAAGATGATAATAATGAATTATTAATTTCAAATTGTTTATTTACAGAACATTTTTGAAAAGTGAAATTTCTTGCTCTTAAATTAATAACACCAGCAAATATGGGGATACTTTTTGTTTGCATACTTTTATCAAACAACCAAGCATAAAGTAATAATTGTAAAATTTTAGGTTTAGATGTCAAATCAATTAAGTTGCTAGTTTTTAAATCCTTGCCCTGAACAGAGCCAGTTTTGTAATCTATAATTCGATAATGATTATTAAATACATCAATTCTATCAATTTGTCCTTTTAAATTTATTTTTAAATTTTCTATGTTAGAAATAGAATGTGAGAAACTTTGCAAAGGAGTATTATACTCCAAATACTCTATCATTATCTTATTACCTGAAGAAACTAAATTTAATTCATTATTTATAAAACTTCTCACTATCCTATTAATTGCTTCGATTACTAATACATTTTTTCCTTTATCTAAATTTATTAAACTATAGTAACCTAATGCATTCTGAATCTCTATATCAATCGAATTTTTAATTTTTTCCATAATCTGTACAGTCAAAAATATATGTAAGTAGGGTTCGTATAGTTTTTGAAGAATACGATGAATAAGAGATCCTAGTTGAGCATTGTCAATAGTATTTTCGAAATTTTTATTTTCACTAACACCTATTATTTTTTCAAAATAAAATTGCTTTTTACAATAATTATAAAGATTAATTGTGCTCGGTGATAGGCCAGAAACACATAAGTTTTTCAAAGTCTCAATGATATAGTTATTTTTTAATTTAAAAATAGAGTGCTGGCTCTTTTTTTCTAAAACAAACTCTTGCATTGATAAATTGTCACTAATGCTAATTGAAGTGTTTTGTAATGGTTTTATTTCATATAGCAATTGATTGATATAACGACTTCTCTCACCTGAAGAAGAAGAAAAATCTTGATTGTAGATGATATATGTTTTTTTTGGTCGCTTAATTAAATTAAAAAAATTGCTAGAATAAATTGCTGCAATATCTAAGTCAGTTCTAATATTAAATTTCAATTTAATATCAATAGGAATAAAACTACTTGTATTTGAAATAGGCGGAAGATCACCTTCATTTGCAGATAAAATAAAAACTTCATCAAAATCAATTGCTCTAGTTTCTAGCAAACCCATAATTTGAATCCCATTTAACGGCTCTCCTGAAAAATTTAATTTTATATTTTTCAATGATTGAAAAAATAAAATGCGAAATAAACTAATACTGATTTTTTCATTTGAAGTATCGAAAAATTTACGAAATAATAATAATAGCTCTTCAATTTCATACAAGCACTCATATTCTATGATTTTATGATTATTATTCTGTTCAACTAACTCTAATATGCTAGTTACTAAATCCAATAAATAATTTGTTAATTTAATAGAATTATTAAATTCTATTAAAAAAATCTTATTTAACATCGGGTATTTATGTAAACAGAGTTTTCTTGCAATTAACTCACTAGAAATATAATTAAAGTTTGAGTACCTTAATAAAATTAAAAAATCCTTATATAATTCCTTGTTAAAAGAATTTAATAATACTTGAAAATAAGGATTATCTATTAATTGTTTAATATCACTATTAAGATAGAATATATTCTTATTTGAATTGGAATCTATATTTTTTTTATTAGAATATAAACTAAATAGATTTTGAAATAATGAAACAATAGGGTGATGTATTAACTTATATCCCATAGTAACATTAATATCTTCAACCTTTTTTGGAATAGATTCTAAAACAGGAAGCAATAAATCTTCATTTGGCAAAATAATAGCTACTTTTTTTAACTGTTCTTTTGAGTATTTATTACTATTTAAAATACTTCCTAATAATTTTGACTGACTAATATTTTTTGAAGTACCGATAATTTTAATTTCCTTTTGATTCTTAATAAAATCATCACTCAACATATTAAATTTTGATGGCCACTTTTTTCGATAGTCTCTTAAAAATTTACCTGATTCCTGTTCTATATTTTCTACAAAATACTTGTCTGCATCCCAAAAAATATCACATAAATTATCTTTAATTAAATAATCAATAATTTTTTCTTGTGAAGTGCTTAAAGCATCGAGCCCTAAAAAAATAATACGTTTCTTTTTATTATCCATCATCCATTCTTTTACCTTGTCAAGATTATCAACAATTAATCTCTGTGATAAACCTGAATATGATATTTTATCCGACAATAAACAATCTGCAAATTCTTTATAAATCTTCCCTAAAGATTTAAAAAATATTGAATAATCATTTATCTCATTCTGATTAGATTGAATGTCCAAATACCAATTTTCAATTCTTTTAACATCAGATAAATAATTAAATAATTCTATATGATTAACATATCCTTTATCTATTTCGTTGAAATCATTTATCAAACCATTTGCCCATTTATAACATCTTTCTATACTGTGAGGATTCGTTACATTAGCACGATATATGGTGTAAAATTTAAAAAACAATTCTAAATTAGTTGCCCTCTTCAGATTATTAATAGTAAAAAAAAAGTCCTCTATAGAATACATTTCAGGAAGCCACACTGGTTTCGATATTAGCTGAGACAACTCCTTAATTAAAAAAACTGATGACCTTCTAGAAGGTAAAACAATAACTAAATCTGAAAGTGAATACTCATACTTTGATAAAAGAATTTTTGATATTTTATATAAAAAACTACCTTTCATTATAATTTTTTTATTTTACCAGTCGTGAGATATATCAAATACTTATCAATTTTTTTAAATCCAATTTGGTATAAAATTGATTCATATTTCTCCATTTGATAAATGTGAGAATTCAGTTCATCACCCGTTTTATAATCAATTAATGTAGCAAAATGATTCTTGTGATCAATAACTCTATCAGGCCTATATACGGTTCCGTCAGTTGATAAAATACTTTTTTCTGAAAATGTACTTAATTTTTTATTAAATAAATGACTAATTCTAACATCTGATACAATCCGCTCAATTTCTAATTTCATTCGATTGAAATTACTTGTACCATATTTTTTTTTAATAAGCATCTTCTTTAACACAAAATTAATATCATCTTTTGAATTAATATCTGCCATAATTTCATGAATTAAATCTCCCCAATTAATTGAATATTTTTGCTTTAAAATTTTATTAAAATACTTTTTTCTCTTTATTCTTATTCGACTTCTCCAACTATTAGAAATAAATTCAGATGTATCTATGTTTTCAATTAATTGGTTTTTACATACTTTTTTTGTTTTTTCCCCAGTATAAAATATGTTATGTGTCGATTTCAATAGTTTTGATTGAATTATGAAATTTTCAAAATACTTGTATATATTACCCTTTTTTGGATCTGAGTTAGATATTATGTAGAGCCTTTCTTTAGGGCGAGTCATTGCAACATATAATAAATTAATATTATCTAAAATAACATCTTCTTGATGATTAAAATAAGCTTGCTGAAAAAGAATTGGCCAATTTTTAATTTCTTTTTTTAATGGCAATAAATTAAATAATTTATTTTTTAAACCTTTATGAGAAAAAAAACTGGACACATCAAACCATCTTTTTTCTTTACCTAAATCTTCCTTCCAATTTGCAAATGGAAAAATAACAATTGGAAATTGTAAGCCTTTAGATTTATGAATTGTCATAATTTCTACTGCATTCATTCCTGATGGAATAATTATTGAAGCAAGGTTTTTTTTCTGATTCCAATATTGCAAAAATTGACTAACTGTATTAGTTTCTTTTACTGCAAATTCAAACACAAAGTCTAAAAAAAAGATAATGTATAAATTTACTTTGTTGTCAATATTATATATCCTAACTAGTTGCTCAACAAGTTCAAATACATTTAGACATAGTAAATCTTTGAGTCTAAAATTTATGTTATGATTATTTAATAATTTTTCAAATTGTAGATTACTTACTTTGGATGATGTAGATATAAATTGATGAATATTACAAGTCTCTATTTTGAGTATCTGTTGACTTATTAAATACTCCAATAATTTGGCTTTACTTAAATAATCTGACTCATCTAAAATAACCGCAAGATTATTTATTAGAAACTCTACTGTTTTAGAGTTCTTTAATAATAACGATTCTGAAGAAATAATGGGAATACCTTTCTCAGTTAAATAGTGTGCGATTGTATTAATTTCTTTATTACTTCTAGTTAAAAGAATAATATCTGAAAAAGAATAATTATCGTCTTGACTACTCTTAATTTTACTATATACTTCTTTTAATGTTTCATCAACTACATCTTTTAATGCTTTGTCTAGCATAGATAACTCTACATATCCTTTTTGTTTATGGTGATATTTTTGATTTAAATTTTGATATAATTTATTATACGGAGGTTTTAAGTGGCTTGCTAAAAAAGAAAAAAAATTATTATTAAAAGTCACTATTTTATTACCACTCCTATAATTAATTTTTAAGGATTTAATATTATTTGAAAAATGAGATAAATTATGTAACTCATTATTACATAATTTCAAAAACTGTAATACTTCTCCGCCTCTCCACCTATAAATAGATTGTTTTCCATCACCCACAATTAAACATGAACCTCCAACAGATAATGCTTCTTCAACTAACGGAACTAAATTATTCCATTGAATCTTAGAAGTGTCTTGAAACTCATCTATAAAATAATGTGAATATTTTAGACCTATTTTCTCATAAATAAATGGAGCAGCACTCTGTTCTAAAAATTTGAGAATAATTTGATTGAATTCAGAAATATGAATTATATTTTTTTCCCTCTTTAAATAGCTTATTTTTTGATTGATTTTACCCAAAACACCAACTAAAAAAAATGAATTATAGCATTGTCTATGAAATAAATACAATGGTTGTTCCTTATCAATAAATTGTATTAGTTGTTGTAAATTAAATTGTAATTGATTTGATATTTGATCAACTAAATTTTTAAAATACTCCTTTTCATTTTTTTTATACCAATTTCTATTTTGAATGGATTTATGAAGTCTATTTGAAATAGTTAAATCTAAATAAGGATGTTGCTTTAACTTATCTAAGTAATTTGGTAAATCTTTATATATAAAAATCTCATTAGGAATATTTTTAACTAGTGATTGTAATTTAGAATAATATGCCTTTATTTTCTTTTCGTAATTTCTGATTTTCTTAAATGACTGAATTTGAATTTTTTTAATAATTTTTGTGTTAGGTAAATTGTCAATAACACTTACAATATCTTCTTTAAATAATTGCTTACTAATTTTAAATAAATCCTCTTCTATATCCCAATGCTTATCTTCATAACTTTTATGCGATGAGTAACTAATTAAATTCGTTGTTAGGGCATAATCTGTGCCGAGATCATCAAATAAGTTTATTATAGAATCCTGGATTATTCTATCATTTTCCATTTCTACCTCAAAATTGGACGGTAAATCTAATTCATAGGTAAAGCCTCTTATAATCTTATGTATGAATTTATCAATTGTGGACACAGAAAAAAGACTATAATAATGAATAATCCTAGATAAGAGTATTTTAGACCTGCTTATTAATTCTTGATCGCTATATTCCAACTCATGTTTTAAATCTTGAAAGAGTGTTTTACTTGACGGATTTTGAATACTTTTAACACCACCAGAAAATTCAAATAGAGTATCTATAATTCTGGTTTTCATTTCACTAGCAGCTTTATTAGTAAATGTAATTGCTAATAATGATTTGTGAGGCAAATAATCTCTACTAGATATGCTTTTTTTAATATACTCCTTAACTAAAGTGTATGTCTTACCAGATCCTGCAGAAGCTTTATATATATTGAAATGCGTCATCTTATATTAAGATAACACAAATAAATTTTATTTATTATTAGTTCTATATTCTTTATGAACAGTCCCATCCTCATAAACCTTAATAATAAAACCATCTTGCTTGTCTGAAGATGCACGTCCTAAAATATCTATTTCATATACTAATCTGCTTTCGAAATTTTGCTCATATAAATCTGTTTGGGGACAATTAATATTATTATAAACAAATGAAGTAACAAAATCAATCATTTGTTGTTTATAGATAGCATTTACATCCCAAGGACAATGTGCCTCACCATCATAAATTAATAAGTCATTAGTTACTCCAAATGTTGATATAATTGGGTGAATAGCCATACTACCACATGCTGTTAAATTATTTGGACTATTTAAAATTGTGCCGCACTCATCTGGAACTGTCTCATCTTCAGTTCCATGACAACTTACAATAGGAGCCGTATCAAATTCATCAATCCAATCAATAGTATGCAAAGCACCTGCTAAATTTATCATTCCACTAATTGATGATGAATAACCAGAATTACCACTATTACCATCAATTCCACCATTTTGATTTGCTAAATTTAGAGCATAATCCTGACCACTTAAATCAATTCCTGAAACAAATTCATCTAAGCTGTTAATGTAATGCATATGTGGACCTAAGCAAGCTCCTGCAGAATTACCTCCCATCCATATTTGATTATTATCTATACCATATTGATTGCCATTTTCACTAAAATCTTTTCTAAAAAATCTAACCGCTGCTTTAGCATCAGTCATTGCACTGTAAATAACTTTTATACCATTTTCTAAATTTGTCATCCAAAATAAACCAGAAATGGGTCCTAAAACTGACGAGTTGGTTGCTAACCTGTAATTTATCGAAGCTGCTACATAACCTCGACGTGCAAATGTCTCACATAAATCAACCATTGTTGGATTAGTTTTTGAACCACCAATAAATGAGCCACCATGGGCTAAAATAATCAACGGTCTATTAGAACAAATATCCACATCTTCGTCTGGAGAATAAATATCCATTTGTAAATTATAAGTATCCGAATATGTAGTTGTTTGTACATTTATATCTGAAGAATCGAAAATCTCCATTTCATAGCGATTATCGCAATTACAATCAAAAACTTGAGCTGAAATATTAAAAGCAAGTAAAAAATTGAAGATTAAAAAGAGTATTATATTTTTCATAGTTTAAGTAATTTTATTTTGTTATTTCTTTTTTTAATATATAATGTTCTATCGTATACGAATTTTCTGAAGTACTGTAGGAATTAATTGCTTTCCAACCTTCATTTCCCATATAATTTAAGGCATCAATAATAGAATTAAATTTTTTTAAATCATTTGACATTAAGGTATATATTTTATTGTCAATCCACAAACTATCTCTGTTACCATAATTAATACTAATACTTTCATCAATACCTAAAAACTTTTTTTTAGAAATTAAATCACAGAAAACCTCAATTTTATCATTTTCAAAAATGATTTTTTCAACCTTATCAAGTGAAACAGATGAAACATTTTTTGTAAAACTATCTAAATAAAAATAATTTAAATTTTCTTCATTTTGATTTATAATTCTTACAGAGGATATTATGGAATCCAACAAATAAATAGTATCGTTTTGCGTATAAGCAATCGATGTACTGAAAAAAATTAGCAATATGATTATGCTTTTTTTCACTAAAAAAATATTATTAAAATAATTTGTAATTTATTTTACTATACTAATTGTGTTAGTAACTGAGAATCCACCTGCATTCATACGAACAAAATATGTTCCTGCGGAAAC
>CEQM01019070.1_pt1 | contig 17393 bp, 7 predicted proteins | sample 531111 | NCBI WGS metagenome assembly CEQM01 (sample SAMEA2621278, study PRJEB7988) | marine metagenome | biome: marine biome (ENVO:00000447); feature: deep chlorophyll maximum layer (ENVO:xxxxxxxx); material: "saline water (ENVO:00002010), including plankton (ENVO:xxxxxxxx)" | depth 120 m
ATCCATTCCCATGGCCTCTGATGACCCTAGTTCAATGAAGAAAAACATTTCCTCTCCATCTGGTGCTTCGATTCCAGAGATTCCTTCTCCATTGAATAATTGGATTGGCTCACCATCATATGACCAAACATATCTTTCAGTAAATGATGCAGTAATTGTCACTGCACTAAATGATTCTTCTGAGGCTAGCAAAATGTACCATCGGCCTGGAGTTGGATCATTAAATGCAATTTTATCATTTGCCCCAGGAGAGTTAGAGTGCATATCAAAGGTAGACCATGTTGGGTAGTTTTCCAATCTCATCAAGAGTTTTGCTTCACCATCACCATCTGCTAAATCTACTTCAATTCTTTCAGTTCCAATAGGGACATCAATGTAGAAATATTGGTCTAAGCCTTCATAGCCAGATAATGGACCATATGTGACTCCTGCTTGTAATTCAATAGCATCTTCAGGTTCTACATTGTTTGGAGCAAATGTATATTCGACTTCGATAGTAACTTCCTTACAACCTCTCATTGCTGTCATCATGATGTAATAGATTCCAACATCAGCATCGAAGAGTTTGACTTCATCATTATTACCTCTTTCATAAGAACTATCGCTGGTAGGCATTCCATTTGAATTGTCAAATTCATCCCAATCATCAAACCACATTTCTCCTTCATTTGGAATTACCTTCCAAGCAATATGTAGGTCACAATTACCTTCTCCACCGAAAATCTCTGTACGCAATTCTGCTAGAGGCTCTGTAACATTGGTATAGAAATAAAGTGAATCACCGGAATTGTGTTTTATCGTTTGTCCAGTAACCGCAATCCCATTTGTTAATTCAGTCATTTCATCCAATTCAGGGGGTTCTGGCGCAAGCTCCCAATAAGTGTAAATTTCGAGGTCCTCAAATCCAGATTCTGTTGTAATTGTGAACCACCATACTCCTTCTTCTGGCCAGTCAAAGCTATTCCAGGACCAGTCGCCATAGGTTTCTAATTCGTAATCATGTTCCCATGTTGATGGTATCTCGTCTACAGACGCGAGAATTTCTATTTCGGATTCAAAGTAATCCTCTTCTTCACTTTCCCAATCAAACATCCGGTATGTCTCGAAATCCATAAACTGAGTATTTTCAGGAATTTCCATGAAGAATAGCAAGGTATCTCCTACCTCTGCATTAAGTCCTCCAATTGATTCATCGCTGAATAGTTGAATTGCTTGAGCGATAATGGAACCATCCGGCATTACCCAAGCTGCACCATGTATTTCTCCATGACGTCCTTGAAAATCGTGAGTTGAACTGCCTTCTCCCTCTGGGAAATCCCATGATGATTCATTTGTAGCATCTTTTATCATTAAATCGTCCATCAATCCTCTAAAATAATTGCAGTCACATCCTGCACCCATTCTTCCAATATACAATTCGTCGCATTCCTCACCCGACTGATAACAATCGTTTGAACCAAAGTCGCCTGCCGGAATCATTGCATCTTCTGCACTTATCAATCCTGAAGACAAGTTATCGATGAAAAATTCACCACCAATTCCTTCTTCGACAATTACTTTGATATGCGTCCACACATTTTCTTGAATTGATATATTAGAATTAGGATTTTGCGATAGTGAATAATCATTAGAATAAGCGAGATATCCATCGTTTAGGTATAATCCCCAACCATAGTCTCCAAACATGGTTACAAACTGTATGCCATCTGTAACTGGAACATTAACCCATGCTGAAATCTCGATGTGTCCCTCCCATTCTGGTAAATCATCTTCAACCATAATATGGTCATCATCACCATCAAATCTTAACGCATAGTCAGCACCTTCGCCAACCTCTACCACTCCAAATACTGGGAAATATTGAGGGTCATCTTCCAAATCATTCCATGATGCAGGTTCTATTGAACCCATATTTGTACCAGTGATGTGGACATAATCCTCGTCATCACCATCGCCTGGTTGTCCATCTCCCCAGTTACGATAAATGAAAGGTGTGCCGTCATGCCAGCGATAATCTCCTTCATCATTTTCATCATTTAGCCCGATCCAAAGGTGACGTATTTCGCTTTCATTATTAGCAAATGTATCGTATAACCATTGGTCTTCTTCAGCATCATCGACGGTTACTAAAAATCCATCAAGGCTTCTTGCAACTTCCGCAGCTTCTGTCCAAGAAGATGCAGATAGGAGATAGTATGTGTGATTATTGGCAGGATTAACCGCTGTTTCAATGACTTGAATCTCTTCAATTTGCGCACTTGCCGGTGTAGAAAGTGGGCTGGCAACAACTGTCAACATCAGAGCAATCATTAGTATAGCCTTAGTATTCACATACTAATGCAACATCTTATCCTTCATCAATCCTTTCTAAATATGTTACATGCCCCGTAGGGGCATAGAATCAACTTTTGCGCTTACCACCGATTCTTAATTCGGTCTTCAAAGGCATCTGATGTTCCCATGCAAATTCCTTGACGATTCTCCATCCCTTTTCTGAACCTTCGTAATCGGTAACATCAATTGTTTTGTTCCGAGTATTAGCCTTGAAAGCTGCTACAGGCTCAGCATTCCTAAATACCAAATAAGCACTACCAAAACCAAATTTCTGTTTCAATACATCGGAGAAGTAAGGTGCGATAGGATCGGAAGGCGGGATCACGAAATCTCTGATAGGCGGTACATTTTTCGCATCATCAAGTTGATCTTTACGACCCCAGCACACTTCGTGTAAATCTTGTATCAAGAATCCTTTAATCAAGGTACCATCTTCCTCAAATTCAGTTAAAATTGCTTTCAATTCCTCCGGTTTGAATGGAGTACCTGCCAAGCGTGTAAATTGCTTGAGAGTGATGACGGGATAATCAGAAACTAATCTTCTAAGATATTCTCTCCTCAGTATAACGGGGTCTAGTCCGACTCTAGGAGTTACACTCCTAAATCCACCTCGATAATCTTGCACCATATGTCCAGACCTTAGTAACGGTTGTATCAATTTTCTAAATGCTGCTCTCTTCATTGCATGCCTTTCCATGAAAATATTCGGGTCTGAATTTTCCGAAAAGAATTGAATAATATCTATTAATTCTTCATCAGGCTCTTGACCTCTTATCGCTAATAATGTTGAGAAATGGTCATAGGAAGCCCATACTTGATGCCCTCTTAGGTTGATACCTTGGTGCAATCTGTGAGCGCTTGCCATATTCTTTATACCAACTCTATACACTTCTGCTCTTCCTCTCAATCCGAAATCATCTCTAACTTCTTGGACACTTTCTAATGCATCTACTTCATCACCAAGACGTGAATTTTGGTGTAGATGATGTCTGTGGAATAGGGCTCTTTCGGCAATTTCTCGAGGCTGTGGGTCAACGACTCCACCTCTAATCATCCGCTCACCTGCTAATTTGAATCCAATACTTTCCAGTGCTGCCAGGGTATCTGCATCAATTTCTGTTACAGGTTCTCCATTGAATTGAGATAGGACTGCAACATCTACCAATTGGTCTGAATGATTATCCAACAATTTACTAAAAGCCTCACAAAACTCATCCAAATATGCATAAGGAATATGCATATCTTTAATCTCTAGATAATCATTAACCTTGAACATTAATACCTTTCCAATCGGGTCAACACCTTTGAAAACAGGTAGATACCAACCTCTATCTAAAATCGATCTAACTTCCCAAATAAATCTAGAAACATAGGGGTCAGATTGGGTGAGAATGCGCAATGAGCGGTCTTCACGTCTAGGTGAATTCAGCCATTCAACTTCTTCAGGTATCACATAGAATGCCTCAGGTTCTGGAACTAATGCCATGACCTTAGAGATTCTACCATCATTCTCTAATTTCTTTAACGCCATTGCTAATTCTTCAACACTTCTGGAAACATAATAACGTAAAGTAAAGGCCTTTACAGGACCAATTCTTTTGATTACATCAACTAAAGAATTCTCAAAAGTTTCTGGTTCATAAACTTGGTAAACACGATGGAATAATGATAATCTTCTCCTTCTACCTACTACATCCTCAAATTGTTTGACAACGCAAAGTTGCCTTTCCAAATTAGCTAGAGCATTTTTCAGATCTCTTTGTAATGATTTGTGATCATCTCCTTTCGGGAAATCTGCAAGTATTTCTTGTCGAGTAAGATTCTCTCCCTTTGGAATCTTTTCGAGTAGTAACTTTTCCATCTCTCCAAGCCATGGTTCTGGTTTCATTCCCAATAACATAGGCAAGTTTTTCTTGGTAGTATAGCCGATTCGATTGTGCAATAGTCTTCCCATTAAAACATCAGAATCTAATTGTAAATCTTTCCAATCAGCATAGCGGAATCCATCAACTCTATACAGCATTTCCTGCTGTTTTTGGAATAGGATGTGTTCGTCAAAAGCCGCAAAGCCATCATTGTATTGTTTGAATGATTTTTCCATTACCAGATTTTGTACCCATCTGTATTCTACAACATCCTCTTCGCCACCAGTGATCTTGTGTTCATCTACCTTTAGAATAAATTCAGCATCATCTGTTTGAGTATAAAATCCTACAGAAATTACATTTCGCATTTCTAATTCATGCAATATAGAATCGATTTGACCTTGTGGAAATGGTAATCTCGCGCTTATTTTTTCTCCGGTTCGTGGTCCTTCACTACCCAACATCTCGATTATTTTCACACGTAAAGCTTCATGTGGATCAGAAATTTTCTTTTTACTCCATTTCGATGGCTTTAGTCCATCAAATTTTGTAGCAATCTCATATTCAGCACCTTTTGTGTAGATGTCTCGAAGGTCATCGACTTCCTTTCCACCAGCAACCGCGATACATCCAAGAGTACCGTGAATTTCAGCCATATAGGTAGAGAACCATTTATCATCTAATTCCTTCATACCGGTTGAACGTAATTTAGTTATCAGCCCTTGATTTGCAAGTTCTTCAACCCACTCAGCAATTGTGTCATGTTCAATTCCTTCCAATTTTGCTTTGTAAAGGGGATTTTCCCAATCGCGATTTAATCCTCCTCCTTTTGCCATCAGATTCAATAATTGATTTTCATTTTTCGGCTTAGGTACCTTGCTTAGATAATATTGATTTAATTGTTCTTCAGTAAGTTCGGTCGCTAGACTTCGAGTTCCTAGCAAACGACGTAAGATTTCGGGGTCGATGTCTTTTACCAAAAATGCTCTTGTTTTCATCGACAGTAAATCTTCAAATGTGCTCATGTAGAGGCTCATTCCTAATTTGGAAGGAATTGGAACTTTAGTGTGTACTATACGAATATCTGAATCTTTACTTGCAGAGAGGAAATCAGCTAAACTCTTGATATCTATATCTCCAAACATTATTTCTGATTTTGCTTCCTTCATCAAAAGTGAGTTTTCTAAAGATCTATGTTTCTTCAATAAAGTATCAGCACGTTGTTGTAGTTGCTGCGGACTAACTTCTTCAGCCCCAATTCTTTTTGGAATAATCAGTGACCTACCAGCAACTTCTCTAAATCTTTTAGCAAATATTTGTGTATTTACGATATATCGTTCAATCACTTCGATATGGTCATTATTTCGGAATGAATCATACATTTCGGAAGGATTAATTTCTTGGCTTGTCTTGATTAGTAAACCGTTTTCATCAAATGATAGTTCAAGTACTGCAATTCCTTTTTGTTCAGCTAATCCAGCGATGAAATAACCAAGGGCAGTATTGAAACCTCGGCCTCTACAAGAAGTAATCATGTATGTTGGCATTCCACCAGAAATAATTTGCTCTACCATTATTCTGTGATGATCTGGTACTTGGAATGTATCCAATGTATGCTCCTCTAGATGCCTAGCTATGGTATTTGAAACACCTGTTGATAATCCATATGCTTCTTGCAGCAATATTCTCGGGTCACCCTGACGTCTTAGTGTATTAACACAATTACCGATTAAATTCAGTAATGCCGCAGACAATTCTCTTGAGCGTGATCTTGCTTCACCAGACCAAGAAGGAACTGTTGGGCGATATCCAGTTACCGAGGTTACATTTACTCTTGTTCCTTGAATATTCGTCACTCTATATGTTGAGCCACCAAGCAAGATTACATCTCCTCCACGTAGATTAGCTACGAATGATGATGACAATTGACCCAAAATACTGCCCTCGGCATTGAAAACTAGATAGGAATTATCAGGAGCAATTGTACCTATATTTGTGTAATATATCATTCTAGAATATCCTCTCTTTCCATAGAGGTTTTCTTCCCAATCAACCCAGACGCGTCTTTCTTCCTCAAGCATATCTAGAACTTCGATAAAGTCATCATATGGAAGATTCCTGTAAGACCAAGCACTGGTGACAATTTCAAATGCCTCATCAATATCTAATTCATTGATAATTACTAGCCCAATTAAAAATTGAGCAAGAACATCTAAACAATTTTCAGGGAAATCAAGATTATCCATTTCCCCAGTTTGTATAGCAGATTGCAATGCTGCTAATTCTATTAAATCATCAACACTTGATGGTAAAAACCTCGCCCGTGGAATACCCCCTACTTGGTGACCTGCTCTACCAATTCTTTGCAGTGCTGTCGCTATATCTCCTGGTGAACCTACTTGTATGACCAAATCTACAGACCCGATGTCAATTCCCATTTCTAGTGATGAAGAAGTTACTACCGATCGTAAATGTCCGAGTTTTAATTTTCTTTCAACATCTAATCTAATTCTTTTGTCCATTGAACCGTGGTGTCCAGCGATTAAATCTCCCAAAAATGGCCTTAATTTCTGCACTAATGTTTCTGTCATCTTTCTTGTATTTGCGAATACTAAAGTGGTATTATGTGCTGAAATTAGTTCATTAATCACTTCTACATTCATTTCAAGAACTTTCATTACCGATAATTCAGAAAATTTTGGCGAGCATAATAGTATATCCATGTCCAATTCTCTTGCTCCACTAATTTTTGCTATTTTCACTACTTGCCTACCTTCTCGGCTTTCGCGGTCATCACTTGAAACCAGATATTCTGCTACGGTTTCTAATGGTTCCATGGTCGCAGATATTCCGATTCTTTGTACAGGTCTTTCAAGAATGGTATCTAGTAACGCCATAGTCAATGCTAGATGTACACCCCTTTTTGTCGGAACGAGGGAATGCATTTCATCGATTATCAGCCATTCAACATTTGAAACAATAGGTTGGAACCTTGGTGAAGATATTGCTATTGCCATACTTTCTGGTGTTGTGATTAGAATATGGGGAGGTTTTCGAAGCATTTTCTGCCTTTCTGATTGTGGAGTATCTCCAGTCCTTAATCCAACTCTGATTTTCTGAGCACGATCTGGCAAATATTTGTCTTCAATTTCTGTTAAAGGCCCGATCAAGTTTCTTTGAATATCATTTGCTAGGGCTTTGATTGGTGATATGTATATGCAGTATACCCTCTCTTCCAAATTACCTTCCAAAGACAATCTTATCAATTTGTCAATAATAGATAAGAACGCAGTAAGTGTTTTTCCAGAACCTGTTGGAGAACATAATAGTAAGTGCTCGCCATTGATAATGCTAGGAATCGCTAATTTTTGTGGACGAGTAAAATCAGGGAATTTATCTTTAAACCAGTTTTTGACTGGCGGGCATAAATACTCAAACAAATCCTCTGTCGATTCAGGATTTTCTAAGTATTCTATCTGTGCCATTTATTTCACCACACTATCCGTGATTGGGGAGCGTACGAAAGGAGTTGATGAAGGTTTGTATAGAATCTATTAGACCTAATTGGAGTATAGAGACAATTTACTTAACGGATTTATAGGTGTGAAAAATAATTCTAAGTGCAAAAATACACAATATATTCCCCACTTGAGGATATTACCTATTTACCACCTGCTGAACGGGGGTACATGGTTGAGTACTCTCCTGAGCGCCTAGCAAGGCTTACAGGTATGCTCAAGCGTAGAGGAGTAATCCTTCCAGCATTCGAAATACATGGCGGAGCCGCTGGCTTGTATGATTTTGGTCCAGTAGGAGGGAGATTGAGAAATAAAGTAAACCAGTCATGGTTAGATCATTGGCTAAGTTTAGGAAATATAGTAGAGATCTCATGCCCTACAGTTACGCCATACTCGGTTTTAGAAGCAAGTGGCCATGTTGGAGAATTCAGTGATTTTCTTACAGAATGCAAATCTTGTAATGAAGCCAGTAGGGCTGATCACCTTTTGGAGGAGTTTCATCCTAATCCGGATTCATTGAACCGAGAAGAACTTGCATCTGAAATTGCTAAACACAAACCAAATTGCCCCTCTTGCGATAATCCAGAATGGGGTCCTATTGAAGCTCAGAATTTGATGTTCAATACCAAGATTGGTGCAGGTAATTCAGGTCGACAAGGATTCTTAAGACCAGAAACTGCTCAAGGGATGTTTACTTCATTCACATCTATATATCGGCATTTTAGGGAAAGGCTTCCATTTGGTGCTGTTCAAACTGGAAAGGGATATAGAAATGAAATCAGCCCACGTCAAGGAATGATAAGACTGCGTGAATTCAATATGGCAGAGTTAGAATATTTTATAGATCCTGAAGTAGAACCAGTTCATGATTTTTCTAAATGGGCTGAAGAAGTTAATCTAATTCCCGATACAGGAGATTCAACACCAATGAGTTTGCAACAGGCAGTAAAAGATGGAGTAATTCGTCACCCGACCGTTGGATATTTCATGGGATTAACAATGGATTTTCTTTTGAGTGTGGGAATCAAGAAAGAGTGTTTGAGATTTAGACAGCATGAGTCTAATGAGATGGCTCATTATGCGCAAGATTGCTGGGATGCAGAAATATTAGGGTCTTATGGATGGATTGAATGTGTTGGTATAGCTCATAGAGGATGTTATGATCTTGAAGCACATGAAAAATCAACTGGTCAAAGGTTGCGAGCATGGAGGACTTTTGAATCACCAAAGGTTGTAGAGATTGATGGATGGACAACAGATGGAGCAGTTGCAGGACCTGCATTTAGAGCATTGGCTGGTAAAGTAAAAACTCTGGTAGAACAACTTGACTCTAAAACAGATTTTCCAATAGAATTGAATATAGATGGAAATCAAATTCAAGTTTTACCTGAACATGTTAAACGTGTTCAGAGAACAGAAAATCAAAATGGTGAATGGTATATTCCTCATGTTGTTGAACCAGCATTTGGAATTGATAGAATTATCTGGCACTTATTAGATCAAGCATATCGTGAAACAGAAAAGGGTGGAGAAGAATATGTCGTTATGGATTTACCAGAATCTGTAGCTCCTATCGATGTTTGTGTACTTCCGCTTTTTGAAAAGGATGGAATGGGAGAACTAGCACAAAAGATTCACAAAAAACTATGTGGAAAAAGAGGTGTCTTTTCTGTTTATGATGCGAGTGGCTCAATCGGCAGAAGGTATGCTCGTGCTGATGAAATCGGTGTCCCTTGGTGCATTACAGTCGATCATGAATCACTTAGCGAAAATACTGTCACAATGCGTGATAGAAATAGTGGCGAACAAAGTCGAGTGAAAATTAGCGAACTTCCTTTTTGAAATACTCAAGGTTCAAGAGTGTCCTTGTATAGCCTTTAGATATGGTAGCCAGTGATTGGACTGAACGCTACCGTCCTTCTAGTGAGAGAGAATTAGAAGGTAATGAGGCTAATCGTCGAAAAATTAGGGAATGGTTAGATGGATGGTCAGATGGTATTCCAAAGAAACCAGGATTACTTCTTATCGGACCTCCAGGAGTTGGAAAAACTACAGTTGCACGGGCAATTGCAGCTGATATGGGTTGGAATGTAATTGAATTAAACGCTTCAGATGCTAGGAATGCCAGCTCGATAAGAAAAGCAGCGACAAATGCAGCAACTCATGGTTCACTATTCATGACGCCAGGTGAAAAACCTCCTCGCACATTGATACTTTTAGATGAAGTAGACCACCTCTCAGGTGGATTGAGAGCAGTATCAAAAGAGCGTATTGACAAATTGGTAATGGGCGAAGATACCGATGGTTCCAAGGCTCTAAAAGGTGATAGTGGCGGTAAAGCAGAATTATTGAATTTACTTTCAACAACAAAGCAACCTGTGATATTGGCCTGTAATGATGAAATGGGCCTATGGGGTAGAACCTCTTCGACATGGAGAACTGCAAGAGATAGATTTAGCAGAAATCTCGTCACCTTAAGATTCGAGAGAGCAAGTAATGAAGCGCTCAGACGTATCGCTTTACGGGTGTTGAAGGAAGAAGGATTTACAGCGGACCCTGGTGCAATAGACGAAATTGTTAACAATAATCCAGGTGATTTGCGAGCATTAGTCAGGGACTTACAAGTGATATGTAATCTTAGTGAAGGCAATATTGACAAGTCCTTAGTAATCGAAAATATAGAAACAGGAGTGAGGGATACTAGTGTTGAAATCTTCCCTGGGCTTGACGCATTATATCGTTCTAGAACGGCCGAGAATGCATTATCAGCTAGTAGGAATTTGGACAAAAGCCCGGATGATTTAGTGGCATGGGTTTCTTGGAATAATGGGGTTGTAATGAATAATGAATCCGCGATTAGAAGGGGTTCAAAGTCGTTATCGATGGCTGATAGATTTCTAACTTCAAGATTTACTAATACCGCTCAGCGTTCTTGGTATTGGGGTTCAAATCTTGCTAGTTTATCTGCTTCAGTATCTAGTAGAACCGCAATCGAAGGCAGAATTTTCTGTTCATATCCTAATTTCTTACGTCATAATTCTGCATGGGTTAAGAGGTCTGTAGTAAAACGTCTCGCTGAGACATGCGGATGCTCATACAAGGCGGTAAGGGAGGAATTACTTCCATCTCTAATCGCTATGCAAGGTAAAGATGGTAAGGATTTTTCTTTGTCTTTAGCACTCTCACTCTCTCCTGAAGAACATGTTGCCTTGTGCGGAATGAACTCTAGTCATAAATCAACAAAATCATTAATGGAAAAATATGCTAAAGAGATGGAATCTCAGGTATTGATAGATTTTGTGGAGATCCCGGCTGAAAGCGAAAATACAGTGGTTGAGGTCGAAGAAGAGATTGTTAATAATGGGCAGAAGACTTTATTCTAGTCCCCTTTTTTCTCTTCAATTTTCTCGAAAAACTCTCTCATCATTTTCATTGATGCTCTATCTGGTGCTTCTCTCTCTTCTCTAGCCCATGTCCTAGGATGGAGTAATAGTAATGCAGTCATCAACTCAAGTCGACCAAACCACATTAGTATTGTAGTTATCATTAACGATGGTGTGCCTAATGATGCCCAAGTATTGCTTGGACCATAATCTCCTAGCGTTGGACCTGTGTTCCCTAATGAGGAGGCTACAACAGCAACGACGGATTCAAAATCAGCATTTGGCATAGTAATTGCTAGTAAAATACTTGCTAGCGCGAAAAGACCAGTCCAAACAAATAACATACCAACAACTAGATTCATTCTATCCCTTTGTACAATTTCTCCATTCATTCGAATTTTAACAATTCTTTTTGGTTGTACAATTCTACCGATCTCTCTCCAAGCCATCTTCAATGCTAGAGTTACACGCATTATTTTCAATCCACCACTTGTAGAACCTGCTGAGGCCCCTACTATCATTAGTAGGAATAAGAAAATATGTGTCACTACGGGCCACAACATATAGTCAGTAACAGTATAACCGGTAGAAGTGCCTATTGACACTACAGTGAATAAAGAGTCAAAGAAATTATCATCTAAAGAACCACCTTGTGACATCAATGCCATGAATACAAACAGTGATGTAATAATTATCACCATAAGGTAACTCTTACCTTCTTGGTCAGCATATATCTTGTCCCATTGCCTTTCCCAAGCAAGCCAGATTAAAGTGAAATTAACTCCAGCTAAGAACATGAAAAATATGATAATAGATTCTACAACAAAACTGTCATAATATCCTATAGAGGCATCATGTGTCGAAAAACCACCTGATGGCATTGTAGTAAGTCCGTGATTGAAAGCATCAAAGAAAGTCATTTGACCTACTAGCCATAGTAATAATATTTCAAGCACTGTTAGAACGATGTAAATTGTCCACAATGTAACTGCAGTTTGTTGTAGACGTGGTCTTAGTCTAGACAATGATGGCCCTGTCAATTCAGCTCTAGCAAGTGCCATTCCCCCTCCTAATACTCTAGACAATAGCATTAATCCCAGCATGATTATTCCCATGCCACCTAGCCATTGGGTAAGTGATCTCCATACCAAAATCCCCTTTGGTTGGTTGTTAATGCAATCAGGTACCCCTGGAATACAATTAGGGCTCATACTTGGCTCAATCACCGTTGCGCCTGTTGTGGTAAATCCACTCATTGATTCAAACCATGAATTAACAAAACCCCTTGCGATATCAATCATTGCTGCTTGGTCGACAAATGGTCCATTGAATACTCCACCTAGCCAAAAGGGGAATGCTCCAATAAATACCGCTACTGGCCATGCCAATGCAACCGCCACGAATGCTTCCCTATCTCGTAATCTTTCGGTTGTATCCGACCTAACAAAGATCGTTAGTAGGCTTCCTCCTATTATTCCTGAAATGACAGTAGGGAGTAAGAAAGCCCTCAAGGCAATAGTAAATCCATCTAGCCACCATGAAATTGCAAAACTGAACATCAGAGGTAGCATCATCGCTACCATAGTCCAACCAACAATCAATGACAGGACATCTCGTCTCATTCAAAATCACACCTTGAATTTCCTCTCAAGGTCTTCGACTCTATCTGGAGGTAAGAAGATTGTAAGCCGGTCTCCTTCAATCAAAGGTTTGGAGGGAGATGGCCGTAATGTTTCCCAATCTCCATTTGTATTTTGTCTTTGGATAAATGCTACCTTGCACCAATCAGGTAGCCCTGTTGAGGCCAATGGCTTACCTACGAATTTTACCTTTGATGTAATTGGTAAACAAATTCCTACCACATCAGGTACCGAGGATAAAATTGCATAAGGCCCAGGTAATTCAGAATGTATACGTGACAAAATACTGTCTACAGCAACACGCTTTCTATCCACTGCGAATGTAATACCCATTCTTCTAACAACACTTACCAAATCAGCCTCATACAAGATTAGGCCAGTTCTCTCAACTCCCATGTCACTAGCAAGTAGAACTGAAGCAATTGACTCGTGATCATTACCTAGTGCGGATATAGCAATGTCATGCGAAGATATTTCTATCTCTGATAACAAATCTTTATCCAAATAATCCCCATGAATAATCTCAATTTTCTTGTTATTACCAATTTCAGTACCAGCCAATTTGTTTGCCTTATCTAGACTTCTTTCGACTACTGTAACATCTCCGCCAAATTCAATCCAAGCCTTAGCGAGCCTAGTTCCAATAAAACCAGCTCCAAATATGGCGACCTTAGGCTTAGCAGGGAAGTCGATTGCCTCATGACCAAATACTCTCAAGATTCTATTGAATGATGATTCTCCAGCAGTAGCGATAGCTACTCTGTCACCAGGAACAATTTGGTCGTCAGCGGTAGGCACCTTACCAGGCATATTGTCACGCTTTAATCCAACGATTAGAGGCATACCCCCTTCTATTCTAGCACCTGATTCTCGCAATGTTCTATGAACTACACCAGATGCTTCTGCAGTAACGTCGAGTTCAACAATATAGGCGTCTGCTTCGAATGGAATTACTTCGGTCAATGAAGATGACCTAAGACCGGACATCAAACGTTCTATGGCACCATCTACAGGATGAACAACTTGGTCTACTCCTGACCACTGAGAGAGTTTTCCACTTTTTGATTCCTTGATGAATATTGGATCTCTAATTCTACAAATAGTTAAAAGTTCATTTTTACCATCATTGGCTTCTCTATGTGCATGTTTAGCCAAAGCACAAGATAAGATATTTCTTTCATCAGAATCGGTGGCAGCCACATATACTTCTGATTCTTCTATTCCTGCTTCAATGAATTTATCCCTTTGAGTAATATCACCATGAAGAACTAAAATATCAATACCTTGAGCGTTTTTTACCGCTCTAGCATCGTTATCAACAAGGACAACATCCTTTCCCTCATTCCGTAGAGCACGCGCTAGTTCAGTACCAACACGTCCTCCACCTCCAATGATTATTCTCATTCGATGGTCTCTCCTATCCACTTATTGTTCCATGTTCCGCCCGAAATTTCAGGAGAACCATGAGTACTAAATGTACGGGTTCGTTCTAAATCTCCAGTTGCTGTGGTGCTAGAATAGTATTTTTCAACAGGGCAATGCGAACTACTACTTTCACATCTTCCATAATCGGTACTCTCAACCCAATCAATATATGCGGTTGGAGTATGAACTAACCATTTGTGATTAACAACATCGACTGAACCTTCGACATAACACGTTTGAACATCGATTTCTTGATCATTACACCATTCTTCAGATAATGGAATCATAACATAAGCCCATGCGTGACCTTCCCATCTTTCATAGTTAGAATCTGCTAATGCTCCAAATACATACCATGATGGAACGCCCTTGTATCTCATTATACTCATGAATGCATTTGATTGTTCATCACAATCTCCAAATCCGAGGGATAGACATTCCTCAGCACCTCTCGCAACTGCTGGTGCATTACTATCATATTTTACATTTGGACTAATCACAGGGAGGTTTAGCCAATCGAAAGTTGCTCTAGCATAAGCATATACGTTATCTTTGTATTTTGTTGGAAGACTTGCTTCAATCGACTGCGCTCTTTGAACTACTGTTGGAGCAGAGGCTTCTTTAGCATCTACCGCCCATCCACCTTTTGATCCTCTATCGTACCAAGTCTTTCCTGAAAATGCCATGTCTCGAATTCCATTACCTCTTTCTGATATTTCAGAAAATGTTCCAGACCTTTCCAAACTAGCTCCTTCTGATTTCCCTTCGACTTTTCCATCAACCATAGTTGAGTACCACCATGAATGACTTGTTGATTTTACAACAACCTTGAAATCAAAACTAGCAGAATTACCAGGGGTCAAATTATATTGTACTCTAACACAATGTCCATGTCCACAATCGCTGCCTGGTCCTGGTGTAGGCCACCATACGAGATTACCTTTGGATGTAGGACTAAGTTCTGCCTGTGCCTTACTCTTGTAAGGTATTCCATTTGGTGGAATTTCAATAGATTCCCCGTCTATCAATAAATGCATACTTACAATCTCTTGTATATTGCTAGATTGGGCACTAGTTCCGTCAGTATATTGGAATGAAACAGGACCTAATTCATTGCTACTAACATCAGATGGAATTGGAATCATTTCGTTTAATTTAGCTACTGTTGCACCAGTATTTTCAAAATCTATGGTCCTAACTATGGTATATTCTGCTTCTAAAGGATATGGCTGATTAGGTGCAGTAGCATCCATTGCATATTCCTGAACTTCTGCCCATTTTGCCAGTACAAACTCTCTTGCATCTGGAGACATAAATACGAATGCAATCAATCCCAACATTGCTAGTTGATGTATACGACTACGCTTTTTAGAGCGTCTCCTTTTTGGTTTAGCATTAACATGTCTAGGTGCTGAACCTACCTTGGCTCTACGTGTGGATCCACGCATAAATTCGCCTTTTACACGAGAGTCCATGCCGGCTGCACCAGTAATTACTCGGCCACAACTATAGCAAATGCTGTCGCCAGCCATAGTCGGGGCACGGCAGAATGGACATATCCCCATCGTTCCTTACTCCTAATGGACCCCCCATGAAGGTTATGCTTCTACAAATATTCACTTAAATTGCAATTATTTGTGCTAAAATATAGTTCAGTCTAATGAGTAACTAGCAACTTACTCTTCTTCTTTGACACGGTTCCTTGCAGCATCTGCCCATATTCTTCTAAGCCTTCTACGAGCAGGTTTAGGTATAGCTGCCCATACCCAATTAGGTGCTTGTTTTTCTGCTAATAGCATCACAGGAATAATGAAAACCCATACTAATGGGAAAAAGAATGCTGTATAAAGGCCTGTTATCAATAATGAATTCCAAAAAAAGGTCCGCAATACCGCCCTCCAGCGCTTTCCTTCAAGCATACCATGTCCGTGATGACAAAAAATCAATGCATGGGCACGGGGTGAGATTAATGCTACAAGAAAAACACTACCAACAACTGCAATATCTAAATCATAAATCTGCAATATGCGGTATATGAAAAACATCCCAATCATGCCACCTACTGATAATCCAAGCGCCCAACCTGTAGTAGGTTGCGAACCAGTTCTTCGAACCTTTTTTCTTCGCAATATCAAGTGTACTACTACGGCTAATCCCAGACATATTATAATATTCGAAAGTGCCAAACCCTTGTCATTAATGTACGGTATTAGCAAAAAAGAGTCTGCTAACCAGCCATAGAAACCACCGAGCAAAATACCCCAGAAAATCATGCTCCAAGCAGTAGGTAGATCGTAAAATCCAGAGTACTTGGTCATTATACCGCGCCAGCCTAAACTCATTCCGACTAGTGCAACTATTGAAGAGACCTGAAACAGAAATAGGTCGCTTGCCATATACAGCCCTCATGCCTTCCATTCAAGTGAGTTTTGTAGAGCGAGAGGTTCAAAGGCCGAAACACTGGCCCGAAATCATGGCGCGGCTACTATTATTCGGTGGCAAGGGTGGTGTGGGCAAAACCACAACATCTACTGCAACAGCAGTTGGTCTAGCCGATTCTGGTCTGAGAGTACTACTAGTTAGTAGTGATCCTGCTCATAGTACTTCAGATAGTTTAGGTGTCGAATTAGGTCCTGAACCAATTGAAGTTGATGGAGTTCCAGGATTATGGGGCCTAGAATTGGATCCTGAAGCAAGAATTTCTGATTATATTCCAAAGTTGACCGAATCTTTAGGGCCTTTACTAGGAGGTGGAGATACTCCTGATTTGCAAGCTTCTGAAATGGTACTGCCTGGTCTTGATGAGGCTATGGCATTTGATGAACTATTGAAACATTTAGAGAATCCAGATTGGGACGTAGTTGTTTTTGATACAGCTCCTACAGGTCATACTCTGCGTTTCCTTTCTCTACCTGAAGTAATAGAGAAATGGGCTGACAAGATTATTCGAATGCACCGATTGACAGGTGGGATTAGGGCTCTGATGTTCGGGTCTAAAGATGGAGAAAAAATGCGCCTAGAGTTAGAGAAATTTAGACGACGAGTACTTCATGTACGTCGTATTTTATCAAATCCGGATTTGACCAGTTTCACACTTGTTACAATTCCTGAAAAGATGGGAGTTAATGAAACCATTAGAGCACATAAGTCTCTTGCTGAGTTTGAATTACCAGTTAAAGGATGTGTAGTCAACCGACTAACACCTGATATGGATCACGACTTCATTAG
>CEQM01041281.1_pt1 | contig 17197 bp, 14 predicted proteins | sample 531111 | NCBI WGS metagenome assembly CEQM01 (sample SAMEA2621278, study PRJEB7988) | marine metagenome | biome: marine biome (ENVO:00000447); feature: deep chlorophyll maximum layer (ENVO:xxxxxxxx); material: "saline water (ENVO:00002010), including plankton (ENVO:xxxxxxxx)" | depth 120 m
AGTGTTTCGGTAAAAGACTTATATGTATTTGCAATTCTAGGTATTTTGAGTGGTTTATTTGGAGCGTTGTATTCACACACTTCAAACATAACTTCAAAAAAACTATATGGAAAAAAATCATCTCCCTTAATTGCTGGTTTAGCGATTTTTGCTTTACTAATCTATATGCCAAAACTAACGGGAGGAGGTTACGAACAAGCTTCATTAATGCTTCAATCAAGCTCTACAGTTAATGAAATGCTTATTTATGTAATAGGCAAAGCGCTAATAACAATTCTTTGTATTAATTCTGGATGGGCTGGAGGCCATTTTGGGCCAATATTCTCAATAGGAATTGCACTTGGTTTAATTTTGGGTGCAAAGTTTTCATACATGAGCGCATCTCTTGCTATTGCTGGTGCAGCAGCTCTTTGCGCATCAGTAACACATGCTCCTCTTGCATTAATAATACTAACGTGGGAAATGACAAATACTAGTGATGTTTTTATACCGGTAACCGTTTCTGTAGTTATAGCGATACTTGTAAGAGATATTTTCAATGTAAGAAATCTTTATGAATCACCACTAATTGATCTTCTTTCTAAAAAAACAAATAAAAAAAATGAAAAAACCATCAAGCAAATAATGGAAAAAAAACCAACGACTGTGGATGCAGATCAAAAAATAAAAGATGTTTTGTATTTAACAAGAACAAAAAAACAAACATATTTTCCAGTTTTGCAAAACAAAAAACTAAATGGCATAATAACCAGAGCGAATATTTTGCATGCTCTAGAAGCAGACTTACATGGAAGAATAAACAGAGAACACCTAGATGACAAAGTAAGTAGATGGACATCTTCTATAGAGGAAATATTAATAATAAAAGAAAATGATTCTGTACTAGATACAGCTCATAAAATGCGTATATCGGGAATAAACATATCACATCTTCCTGTTGTAAATAATCTAGAAGAAATGAAAGTTGTTGGAGTTTTGCATAGTGAAGATGTCTTAAGGGCTCTAGATGTTTAAATGTTTGTTAATACGAAATTTTATTTTACAATTTCTATCTTATGTCATTACTTATAAAAAGATGGATTTGGATCATAGGTGTTATTTCGGTATTCAGCATTGCTCCTATTTCAAAAATTGCAAATAATAAAAACCCTCTTAATTTAGGTTTGGATCTATCTGGAGGCGTTGATATATTGATAAAAGTAATACCTCCACCTGAAGAAAAATTAGATGAAATAGTTCCTGGTGTAGTTGACGTTATGTCAAAAAGGCTAGACCCTCAAGGGGTTTTATCAATATCAGTACAGCAAGTATCTGAAGACAGAATAAACATACAAGTTCCATCTTCATCTGGAGAAAGTCCAGAAAGAGTGCGAAGGCTAATAGAGCAATCTGCTCATCTTGAATTAGTAGATACCAGTTTTGTATCCTACCTAGCAGGATCAAAAGCCTGCAGGAATGATGGGCAAAATTATGAAAATTGTGATTTGGTATATACCAAAGATCAAGTTGTGATAGAGGGTGGAGACCTTAAAAGAGCAACAGTTTCTCCAAATCCAAATGGAGGTTGGCAAGTTGATTTTGAACTTAGTGAATCAGGCTCTAATGCTTTTGCAAGACATACAGCTTCACATATATCCCAATACCTAACAATAGTTCTTGATGCCAATGTTGTATCAAGCCCAATAATTAATTCTGCAATTTTTGGCAGTGGAAGCATCAGTGGAAGTTTTAGCATAGAGGAAGCAAACGAGCTTGCCCTGCTCTTAAATGCTGGAAGATTAGATGCAGATATAGACATACTAAAACTTTCTTCTGTTGGAGCTGCTTTAGGCAAGGATTCTTTAGAAAAAAGCATAAAGGCAGCATGGATAGGTCTTATTCTTGTTGCTATATACATGCTTGCATGCTACAAAAGGAGAGGTGTTGCTGCAGTTTTCTCTTTAGCAATATTCTCGAGTATTCTCTTTAGCCTGTTTAGCAGTCTTAATATTACTTTAACGCTACCAGGAATAGCAGGCTTGATTCTTTCGATAGGAATGGCTGTTGATGCAAATGTGATTATTTTCGAAAGAATAAAAGAAGAAGAAAGCTCCGGAAAAAGTGGCCTTTTGGCATTAGAGGAAGGTTTTTCAAATGCTTTATCAGTAATAACTGATGCGAATGTTACAACATTCCTAATTGGTCTTGTGCTGTACGCACTTGCGACTGGCCCTGTTAGGGGTTTTGCTGTAACCCTGCTGATAGGAATAATGGTTTCTGTTTTTGCTGCTTTAGTTGTAACTAGAGCAATCATGGAGACATGGGAAAAATAATGAATAAAAAACTAAATTTTTTAAAGATGAGCAAAGTTACAGTCTGGATAAGTTTATCAATTTTAATCATGGGCATATTTTCAATGATTGAAAATACAAAAGTATTTAAGATGGAGAAAACCGATGGATCAATATCCTCTTTACCATTAAATCTAGGTATTGAATTTACAGGAGGAAGTGTTTTTGAGGTTGATTTAGGAGAAGAATCATCCACTACAGAATTACGAGAATTACTTTCTGACAAGCTTACCAAAAATCCTCAAATTCAAAAAAGCGGTGATGTATATATTATCAGAACTGAATTTATATCAAATCCTGATGAAATTTATCTTTTATTAGAGTCAGAATACAAAAACTTCAACAAAGATGCAGATGTTTCATCAGAAAGAATAGGGCCTTTATTCTCTCAAGAACTTGCTAAACGTGCTTACTTGGCAACATTTATAGGAATGTTGGTTATCTTGCTCTATATAAGTATCAGATTTAGTTTTATATTTGCGCAAGGAGCACTAGCAGCACTTGTTCACGATATACTTTTTGTACTCAGTTATTTTGCAATATTCAAAGTTGAAATAGGTTTACCATTTGTTGCAGCAATTCTGACAATTCTTGGCTACTCAATCAATGACACTATAGTCGTTTTTGACAGAATAAGAGAAAATATGAACAAGCTCAAGAATGAAAAATTTTCTAAAATATGCGAAACAAGCCTTTGGCAAACTCTTTCAAGAACAATAAACACTACCACCACTACACTTCTTGCAATAATGGCTATACAAGTATTTGGAGGAGCTACACTAAAGCCATTTACAACAGCTTTAATAGTTGGCTTTATAGCAGGAACATATTCTTCAATTTTTATTGCAACACCTTATGTAAACTCAAAACAAAAATGAATGTCTAGTAAACACCAAGAATTCAGAAAACAATTACTAAAATATTGGAACTTGACTGAAGAGGAAGATAGGCAGGCAAGAACCCCCTCCCTAAAAACATTAACAAAAAAAAACCCGCCGAATACAGAAAAATTTGTGCAAAGGATGCTAAAAGCATCTAGCAAGAAAGAAAATATACTTATTTTTGGCGATAACGATCTTGATGGCTGTATGAGTGCAGCAATACTTTTAGACTCCATTCAAAATATTGGCTGTAATGCAAGAATCATATTCGCCAAGCATCACCACAATGATGGGCCTGGAATAAGGATGAAACACATTAAGGGAAGATTGAAAAATATTGATATCATAATAACAATAGACTGTTCTGTTAGGGATAAAGAAGTAGTTGATGAGCTTGCAAAAAAAAACGTAGACCTATGGACAATAGATCATCATCCTTATCAATTTGGTATCAAAGAACAATGTGTAAACTGTACTTTTGAAGGAGAACATTTTAAATACTACTGTGCGGCTGGGTTAGCTTTTCGAATATCATTAGAATTTCAAAAAATAAAACAAGACGAAACTAAAATTAAGAATCATCTCATCGGATGCATGCTTGCAACAATAGCAGATCATGTTCAGTTAAGAAAAGATAACAGAGCAATAGTCATATGCGGAATAAAAGAATGGTTTAAAACAGATCTTCCGGTATTTAAACTCCTACATTCAGAAGATAAAAAAGATATTGGAAAAAACTTCAACAAAATAAGAAAGAAAGCAGTTTCGCCTTTAAATTCTTGCCCTAGGTATGATGACCCTCAAACAACAGTGGAATCAATATTCTGCAAAAATGAAATAAAAGCACTTGACATAGTCAGAAAAATAAAAAAATACAACTCAAAAAGAATAAACGAAGCAAAAAAAATGAACTCCTTAATGGAGGGTCAAAAACTGAAAAAAGACTGTATAAACGTTTTTTATCAAGAAGGCTTTTCGGCAATGTATGTCAGTCAGGTTGCAAGCAAAATATCCTTTCAAGAGCATTTGCCTTCCATAGTTTTTGCAAAATCAAATGATGGATGCTTAAGGGGCTCGGCAAGAAGTCCTGATGGATGCGAGATAAGAGACTTAGTCATTAGCGCTTTAGGCAAAATCGCAATAGATATAGGCGGACATCCACAAGCATTTGGCCTAACGATTAAAGAATCTAATTACGAAAAAGCAAAAAGCATTATAGAAAACTTAAAAATCAAATTCAACAAAGAGATCTATCAAAGTATAGCTTTAAATGATCTCTCGACAGAAGAAGCTTTGGAGATCATAAAAGAATACGAACCTTTCGGTTCAGCTTTTAAAAGGCCTAAAATTCATGGATAATGAAAAAATATTCCCAATACCAAAAATAAAAAATAAAATTTTCTCTAAGGAAAAAAAAGATTTTTCAAATTGGTTAAAAAAAATCAATAGAAAATATCCAAGAAAAGTAAATATGCCGATCGTAAAAGATGCATTTAATTTATCTCTTTTTGCGCACAGGGGTCAAAAAAGAGAAAATGGCGATAATTACATTAGCCATCCTTTGGCTGTTGCAAAAATAATGACTGAAGAAGTTTATGTTGATAATGAGACTGTATGCGCTGCCCTTTTGCATGATGTTTTAGAAGATACTGAAATAACAAGAAGTCAAATAAATGCTTATTTTGGAGAATCAATTTCAATACTAGTTAACAATGTTACAAAAATGAAAAATATCATCAATGAATCCTCAACGTTGAGAGAAGAAAATCTTAAAAAAATATTTCTATTAACATTTTCTGACCCAAGAACATTAATGATTAAAGTTTCCGACAGGATACACAACTTAAGCACATTAGATGGGATAAAAGAACCAAAAAGAATCGAAAGAATAGTTAGAGAAAGTTCTAATTTTTACTCCCCTCTCTCTTCAAGATTTGGATTGAACAACTTAAAACAATCACTTGATGATCAAATATTTAAAATATTAAACCAAGAAGAATACGCTGAAACTTACAAAACAATCAAAAATATAGCCCCTAGAAAAAAAAGGGCTCTCTCTATCGTTTCAAAAAAAATACAAAACAAAATCAAAAAAGATTTTCCAAAATGTGAATTCAAAATAAAAAATCGAAAAAAAAGTATTCATAGTATATGGCGGAAAAAAATTGAACAAAACTTAAACTTTGAAGAGATTAGAGATATTTATGCAATAAGAATAATCGCAAAAACAAGAAACGACTGCTATAAAATCTTGGGATCAGTCCATTCCCAATATGAACCAATGCAAGGATTTTTTCATGATTACATAGCCGCACCAAAAAATAATGGCTATCAATCAATACATACCGTAATAACAACAAAAATAATGCCTTTTGTTGAGGTTCAAATAAGAACAGCAGAGATGAATGAAATCTGTGAATGGGGCGAAGCCGCACATTGGATATATAAAAAAGATACCATGAATCCCTCTATAGAAAAGAATCTGAAAAAAATGCAAAAAGCAAGAGTTAACTTTAAGTTTGGAGTAAAAAAAGAAGAGACCAAGGGTTTTATTGACGAATTAAAAAACAATTTTTTTCAAGAAAGAATATTTGTGTATACACCAAAAGGTGACAAAATCAGCCTTCCAAAAAATGCAACGGCCTTGGATTTTGCTTTTGCAGTCCATTCTGAACTAGGTTCAAAAACAAAAAAAATAAAAATCAATGGGAAAATTGAAAAACTGCATAAGAAATTAAAAATTGGTGATGAGGTTGAAATAATCAAAAATTCAAAAACCTCAATTAAGCCAAACTGGATATTTAAAACAATTACATCGCAAGCAAAAAGAGAAATCAAGAATCATCTTAGAAAAATCAACAGAACAAGAATTGAAAAGTCAGGAAAAATAAAATTAAATGAGATAATCAAAGAAAAAGGCTTGTATCACCTACATCTGACAAACACGCAAAATTTAAAAGATAGTAAAATTTTTAACGATCTCTTGATTCAGGATAAAAACGATCTTTTTTACAGGATTGGAGTTGAGGCTTTGGATCTAGAACTCTTGCTGGAACAACTTCTTGTCGAAAAGCAAGAAAAAATAAAAAAAGGCAAAATTCCAACGCGTAAAAAAAATCCTTCGCTAAACGAAAGCAGATTTATTTTTAAAAAAATAAAATACAAAAAAATATCAATATGCAAAAAAACAAGACCAATACCAGGTGACAATATTGTTGGAATTTTAGAAAATGAAAACTTAATAATCAAAAGAAAAATGAATGAAAAATCAAAAAAACATCTAGAGGTAAGATGGAATACAAGAGAAAAAAATATATACCAATCTGAGATAATACTTACACTTTTAAACAGAAAAGGTTCACTTTTTGAAGTTTTAGAAACGTTAAAAAAACTAAATATAAACATACTAAACTCTGTAACAGAAGTTAAACCGATCAAGCCTGAAGTTGGTTATGTAAAATGCATGATAGAGATAGAAAACCTATCTATATTGAATAATGTATTAAAAAGCTTAAAGAAAGTTGATTGCGTAATAGAGGCAAGAAGGTCTGTCACATAATGAAATGTATACTCATGAAAACAAAAAATATCAAAATAACATCAGGTAAAAAAAATCGTTCATTTTCAAAAGGACTTATTTTGATAATCGGTATAGAAAAGAATGACACAGCTGAGAAAAGCACAAAACTTTCTAAAATTATAAAAAAAACAGCAATATTTAACGATCATGAAAATAAGATAAAAATAAGCCCCAGTGATAATACAGAAATCCTTGTTGTACCAAACTTTACACTTGTTGGAGAAGTAAAAAAAGGGAAAGTGCCAGATTTTTCGAACTCGATGAAAGGCATTCAAGCAAACAAAATATTCAAAGATGTTTGCAAAAAGCTAAAAAATGAAAAATTCAAAGTCTTTGAAGGTTTCTTTGGTGAATATATGCAGGTAAAAAATACTATAGATGGTCCGGTTATCTACTCTTTTGAATTATGAAAATTAAAAAATACAAAGACATAACAATAAGAAAATTTGAACAACCTCCATTTGGAACAAACACCTATCTCATGACTATTGAAAATGAGCAAGAAGCCATTCTTTTTGACCCTAGCGGAAACCCGGATGAGGTGATCAACAAGGCAAAAAAAGAAAATTTGAACATAAAAAAAATATATTTAACACATGGGCATTTGGATCATTGGATTGGTTCAAAAAAAATACAAGATTTTTTTGAATGCGACATTTATCTTCATGAAAAAGATTTTAAGCTCATTAATCCGGATTCAGGAAAAATGTTTGGATTATTTAATCTACCAACTCCAAAAAACATAAAAAAAATTAACTTAAATCAAATTCAAATTTCGACAAAAAGAACTTTACAAGTTTTAGAAACACCCGGACATTGTCCTGGGCATTTAACATTTACTGGAGATGGTTATGTCATATCTGGAGATTTAATTTTTCAAAACTCCATAGGAAGGATGGATCTTCCTGGAGGCGATGAACAAGAAATGAAGAAATCTTTAAAAAAGTTTTTAGACCAGGTTCCTGAAGAATATGATTTATTGCCTGGACATGGTCCAATTACCCAATTAAAAACAGAAATTGAATACAATTTATATCTAAAAAAAGGATGGTTAAGCCAAACATGACAAAAATAAACTGTAACAAAAATATAGTTAAACAATCTATCAAAACAAATATAGAAAATCTTATTGCTTCAGACTGTAAAGAAATGATTGATCTAGGTGAAAAAGATATCAGGATTTCAAAAAGAGAAATGCCTGGATTAACAGAGCTTTCAAGAGAATACAGAGAAAAACAACCGCTTAAGGGGGCTCGCATAACAGGATGTTTGCACATGACGGTACAAACAGCAATACTTATTGAAACATTGATTGATTTAGGAGCCGATATAAGATGGTCTTCATGTAATATTTTCTCAACGCAAGATCATGCAGCCTCATATATTGCTTCAAAAAATATTCCCGTTTTTGCATGGAAGGGTGAAACTTTAGAAGAATATTGGTGGTGCGTATTTCAATCATTAAATTGGCAAGGCGAAGGACCGGATTTAATTGTTGATGACGGAGGGGATGTAACATTACTAATACATCAAGGAATTGAATTTGAAAAAAACGGAAAACTTGCAGCTGAAAGCAGTCTAGACCAAAAGACAATAAACAACCTACTTAAAAAAGTTCATGATGAATATGGAAATAAATACTGGCAGCAAGTTTCAAAATCCATTAAAGGTGTAAGCGAAGAGACAACTACAGGTGTTTTAAGGTTAAACCAAATGCATAGCTCTGGAACTCTTCTTTTTCCTGCAATTAATGTTAACGACTCAGTGACTAAAAGTAAATTTGATAACATATACGGATGCAGACATTCATTAGTTGATTCGTTGAATAGAGCAACAGATAATTTAATAAGCGGCAAAAAAGCTCTTGTTTGTGGCTATGGTGACGTTGGAAAAGGCTCATGTGAATCACTCTTGGGTCAAAATGCCATTGTTGCAGTTGCTGAAATAGACCCAATATGTGCACTGCAAGCCTGCATGAAAGGTCTAAGGGTGATGACTGTCGAACAAGCTATCGAAGAAAATTTTGATATATATGTAACAGCTACAGGGAATAAAGATATTATTAATGTTGAACATATGAAAAAAATGAAAGTCAATTCAATAGTTTGCAACATAGGCCATTTTGATAATGAAATAGATATGGTTGGGCTTGAAAAAATGCTAGAAGAAAAAGAAGTAACAAGGGAAGAAATTAAGGAAAATGTTCATCTATGGAGTTTTGAAAAAGAGAAAACTTCAATAATAATACTTGCTGAAGGAAGGCTCGTTAATCTATCCTGCGCTACAGGGCATCCCTCATTGGTCATGTCATGCTCATTTGCTAATCAAGTCTTGGCTCAAATTGACTTATTTAACAATAAGCATAAAATACAGGTAACAACATTGAGTAAAAAGCTAGATGAAAAAGTTGCACAACTACACATGAAACACTTTGATGCAAAGCTTACAAAATTGACTAAACCGCAAGGAGAATACATACAAGTTCCGGTTGAAGGTCCATACAAATCAGAAGAATATCGCTATTAGAAATGCATAAAAATGTTCTGGTTACCGGCGGTTGCGGCTTTATTGGCAGTGCCTTTTTAAGAAAATTTGTACCGAAATATAAAAATATAAACTTTCTGAATTTAGATTTATTAACATATGCTGGAAATAAAAAAAATGTTGAAAAAGTAGAAAAATTTAATAATTATAAATTCATACACGGTGACATAAGAGATAAAGAAAAACTAAAAATAATTTTTAAAAATATTGATTCAGTTATTCATTTTGCTGCTGAATCTCATGTTGATAGGTCTATAGACAATTCTGATGATTTCATAAAAACAAACATACTTGGAACACATTGCCTTCTTGAAGAATCAAGAAGAAATAATATTACTAAATTTATTGCAATAAGCACTGATGAAGTTTATGGCTCTCTCTCGGAATCGGATAAACCCAGTATAGAAAATGATAAACTTAAACCAAGATCACCCTACTCTGCATCCAAGGCATCTTCAGACCTTCTTTGCCTCTCCTATTATGAAACATTTGGAATGCATGTATGCATTACTCGATGTTCAAATAATTATGGCCCGTATCAATATCCAGAAAAATTAATACCTGTAATAATCAAAAAAACATTAAACAATGAAAAAGTACCTATGTATGGAGATGGAAAAAACATTAGAGATTGGATTCATGTTGATGATCACGTAGATGCCATAGAGGCAATTTGGCAAAAGGGGTCTGCTGGAGAGATTTACAATATTGGAGGCGATTCTCCAAAAAGAAATATAGAAATAGCAAAAAAAATACTAGCTCTCCTAGGCAAGGATCAAAAGAATATTGAATTTGTAAAAGACAGACCTGGTCATGATTGGAGATACGAAGTAAATCATAAAAAAATAAAAAATAATCTAAATTGGAATCCAAAAATCAACTTTTCACAAGGTGTTGAAGATACAGTTCAATGGTATATTGAAAATGAAGACTGGTGGAAACCTTTATTAAAAGAAGCGGGAGGAAGAAGAGGCTTAAAAAATGAATAGAAGAAAAATAAGTAAACTTCTAGGAGCTCTTCTTTTAATAATATTCATTGGAACTGAAGCTTTTAAAAAATGGGAAGGGCTGGAAACAGCGGATGCACTTTATCTAACTGTAACAACAATAAGCACTGTCGGCAATGTTGCTGGTCCTGAAACAAATGTAGGAAAACTTATAGGAATGCTTCTGATAATGAGTGGTCTTTCTGTTTTTTCACTTGTTGTTATTGAAACAACAAAAGCAATTTCAGACGGACATTTTCGAAAAATCTACAGGAGAGGAAAAATGGAACAAACAATAAAAAAAATATCAAAACACGTCATAATATGTGGGCTAGGAAGGATGGGTTCAAAAGTGATGGATGAACTTCAAAAATCAAATAAAAAATTTGTCATTATTGAAAAAAATCAAGAAACAGTGTCAGGTCTTGAAAATCAAGATACTTTGTATGTTTTAGGTGATGCAACAATTGACGAAGTTTTGATAAAAGCAGGTGTACAAAAAGCTAGCGGTTTGATAGCGTGTCTTGGTTCTGATTCGGAAAATGTTTTCCTAACCCTTGCAGCAAGAAATCTATCTCCAAAGATATCAATAGTTGCTAGAGCTTTTTCAAAAGATGCCGTTGCAAGGCTTAGTCAAGCCGGCGCAAACAAGGTCATATCTCCATTTGAGCTTATTGGTCCTTGGTTGGCAAGAGCTGTTAAAAATCCAGAAAAACATGATTTTTTAGAAATAATAACTAATTCAAGTTCAAAAAATCCAATACATGAATTAGAAGTTGGTTCAAATTATCTTAACAACAAGACAATATCTGAAAGCAACATAAGAGAACAAGAAAAAGGAATAGTTCTTGCTGTAAGAAGGAAAGGGGAAACACATCTTAACCCTTCACCTGATTTCAAACTTAAAGAAAAAGACAAAATATTCATACTGAAAGAAAACTAAATTGAAAAAAATACTTTTTGCAACACATTCGAAAGGAAAAATAAAAGAATTTCGTAGGTTTATCAAAAACTGTAAAGTTTTCTCTTTAAATGATTTGAACTTGAAAGACATACCTGAAGAAAATGGAAAAACATTTGAAGAAAATGCCCTTATAAAAGCGAATTACTGGCAAAATAAAATCAGTCATTCATTTGTAATTGTTGCAGAGGATGCTGGTATAGAAGTTGATGCTCTGAATGGAAAACCTGGAGTGCATTCTGCAAGGTATGCAAAAAATGAAAAAGAAGCAAATCGAAAAATGCTTAAAGAGATGAAAGATATTGCCGAAAACAAAAGGACAGCTAGGTACGTTTCTGTTTTTGCAATCGTACAACATGGTGATTCAGATATTCTTTGGAGGGCAACATGTGAAGGCTCAATATTAAAGAAGCCTAGTGGAAAAAAAGGTTTTGGCTACGATCCTATATTTTTCAGCAACTCGTTAAAAAAAAGCTTTGGAGATGTTTCCTCGAGCGAAAAAGATTTTGTGTCTCATAGAGGTAAAAATCTTAAGAAGCTGCAAGAATGGATAGATTCAAAATAAACTAACTAATCATCTTCCTAAATTTAGAAAAAATATCCAAACTATCTAAAGGCCCCGGGCTTGCTTCAGGATGAAATTGAATAGCCATTGCTGGAAAGCTCTTATGAGCTATTCCTTCGACAGTATTGTCATTTAAAGCTGTATGAGTTACATATAAATCAGTATCTTTCAAACTGTTTGGATCAACAGAATATCCATGATTCTGAGTTGTTATAACTGCTTTTCCAGTTGCATCGTCACGAACAGGATGATTGCCACCCCTATGACCAAATTTTAATTTAAACGTATCTCCTCCAAAAGCTAAAGCAAGGAGCTGGTGTCCTAAACAAATTCCTAAATAGGGTTTTGATTCAGCAAGCGTCTTTACAGTTTTTAAAACACCTCCAATTGCTTTTGGGTCACCTGGACCAGGGCTTACAACAACTGCATGAGGGTCATCATTAAGAATATCCTCTGCTGATGTTGAATAAGGATACTGGATAACATTAAAACCCTCATCCAAAAGATAATTAATGATTGATTTTTTAACCCCAAGATCCAAAAGAGCTACAGTGGGACCTTTACCCTTGTGCACAATTTTCTTTTTAGTGCTCACGTCATGAACTAAGTTTAAACTTTCAATAGGTGGTGAATCTTTTACAAGGCTCAAGAGACTGTCTCCATCCTCAACTGATGAAATTCCGCCAGGAACAACACCTTTTGATCTTATTTTCTGAGTTAAAGATCTTGTATCTATCTCAGATATACCTGTTATGTTCTTATCTGTTAACCATTTATCAAGACCTTCTCTTTTCTCAGTTTGTAAACCATGAAACTCTTTAATTATCAAACCTCTTGCAGCTTTACAATCAGACTCGTTAAACCCTTCTGAAACTCCATAATTTCCAATCATGGGGTATGTAAAGGTCACAATTTGACCAGCATACGAAGGATCAGTTAAAACCTCTTGATAACCAGTCATATTTGTTGTAAATACTATCTCACCTAAAACAGTTCCCTTTTTGCCTATAGCTAAACCCTCATAGATTGAACCATCATCAAGTGTCAAAAAAGCTTTATCCAAAATTGCCTCCTTCACTCAAGTATTTTATTACTGCTGCCCTTCCATACAAACCCCAATTTACCTGATTGAAAATAAGGGATCTTTCATGTTTTAAAAGGTCTGAAGAGATATCAACACCCAACATAACAGGACCTGGTGCCATTAAATACTGATTCTCATTTAAGGAATTTACTGTAATGTCAGAATAAGATTTTAAAATTTCTGTATCAGTGGAGCTCCATCTTTCAGATTGAGGTCTTAAAACATACAAAACATCAGAATAATCTTGTGCTTCTTGAAGGGTGTCAAAAGAATTTAAATCACTTTTGAAGCTTGATGTTGGCAGCAAAGACAAATCAACGCCTAAAGATGGCCACAAATTAATCAGGGAGTGTGCCACCCTGCTATGCTCAACATCTCCAATAATTGTTATCTTCTTGCCGCTTAGACCGATTGAGTCCATCAAGCAAAAAGTGTCTCCAATCACCTGTGTTGGATGTTCACCCTTTCCATCTCCTGCATTGATTATCCACATGTCAACATCATTTAAAGCTTTGAGTTGTGATGGCAAAAATTCTTCAGATGACCTTAAAACAATACCATCTAACTCTAAAGAATTTAGATTCAAGACAGTTTCTTCTATCGATTCACCTTTGGTTAAAGAAGAATTTTTAATATTAAAATCAATCGCCCTGCCACCTAATGCAAAAATAGCTTCATTGAAGGATGTTTTTGTTCTTGTTGATGGTTCTTGGAATATTAACGCTACAGTACCAACAGATTGTTCAATTAATGAATCTTGCAATAATTTACTCTTGCCAGTGTTTTTTAAATGTGAGGTCAGAGAGAATAAAAAATCTAATTTATCTTTATTTAAATCTTTAGAACTTACTAAACCTCTCAAATCAACCAACAAAAGGAGCTATAACTAAACTTACAACTGCCATTAACTTCAGCAAAATATTCAAACTTGGACCTGCAGTATCCTTAAATGGATCTCCAACAGTATCGCCGACAACAGCAGCCTTATGAGCCTCTGAACCTTTTCCTCCATGCGCACCTTTTTCTATATATTTTTTTGCATTATCCCAAGCTCCGCCTGAATTAGCCATAAATATAGCCATCATCACACCACTCGTTAAAGAACCAGCAAGCAATCCTCCTAACATTTCAGCTCCTCCAAGTTTTCCAATAATAATTGGTGATAAAACGGCAAGCAGCCCTGGAGCAACCATTTGCCTTAAAGCCCCTTGTGTTGATATGTCAACACATCTAGCATAATCTGCTTGAGCTTTTCCCTCTAATAATCCTGGGATTTCTTTAAATTGTCTTCTAACCTCTTCAACCATAGCATACGCAGCTTTACCTACAGCTGTCATAGCCATTGAAGAAAATAAAAATGGCAACATTCCACCAAGCAGCATTCCTGCTAGTGTTTGTGGGTTTGCAACATCTAAAACATTTAGCTTTGCAGCAGCCATAAAGCCTGCAAATAATGCCAAGCTTGTCAAAGCGGCAGAACCTATCGCAAAACCTTTTCCAACAGCAGCAGTCGTGTTTCCAACAGCATCCAATCTATCTGTCCTCTCTCTAACTTCTTTTGGCAATCCAGCCATTTCAGCTATTCCACCAGCATTATCAGCTATCGGACCATAGGCATCTACGGCTAGCTGAATACCAAGCGTTGCAAGCATGCCAACGGCAGCTATAGCAATTCCATATAAACCCATCAATGAATTAGCTACTATTATTCCTGCACATATTGCAATTACAGGATACGCTGTACTAACCATCCCAACAGATAATCCTGAAATTATGTTTGTAGCACTTCCGGTCAAAGAATCTTTTGCAATTCCTTGAGCAGGCTTTGTGTCGTCACTTGTGTAGTATTCAGTTAATTTTCCAACAATCACACCTACAGCTAAACCAGTGACAACTGTCCAGAATATATTCTGTCCATCACTTGTTGGAATCCAGTTTTGGGTTAAGAAGTAAGAAGAAGCAATAAATAAAACAGCAGCAGTCATAGACCCTCTGTCTAAAGCATGCTGAGGATTCCCTCCTTCTTTAGTTTTAACCATAAATGTCCCAATAACACTACAAATAATACCTACTGAAGCAAATGCTAATGGCAACATTATGTGTCCTAAAGTGTAATTTTGAATACCAAATGCAAGAATCATTGCGCCTATGATTGCGCCTACATAAGATTCAAAAAGATCAGCCCCCATACCGGCAACGTCACCAACATTATCCCCAACGTTGTCAGCAATAGTTGCAGGATTTCTAGGATCATCTTCCGGAATATCCATTTCAACCTTTCCAACTAAGTCAGCACCCACATCAGCAGCTTTTGTGTAAATACCACCTCCAACTCTTGCAAACAAGGCAATTGAAGAGGCTCCCAAGGAGAAACCGATTAGTATATTTACAACCTGCTGTATGTCTCCTAGATAAATTTTTTCAAGATATAAATAAAGAAGTCCAAGCCCAAACAAAGCTATTCCGACAACATACATGCCCATAACAGAACCTCCAGCAAAAGCAACTGAAAGCGCTTTATTGAGTCCTTTCTGTGCAGAGTAAGCTGTTCTATAATTGGCGTCAGTTGCAACCCTCATTCCTAAATATCCAGCTACTGCAGAACAGGATGCACCAACAACAAAAGGGATAACAATTCTCCAATCGCCATCATTCAAGCCGTTATATATCCATGCCAAGCTTGCTCCAACAATAAGAACAAACCAGACAAGTAAACTGTATTCCCTTTTTAAGAACATCATTGCACCATCTCTTATATGGCCAGCAATCTCCTCCATTTTCTTGTTATCGACTTTTACTGATTTAACTTTATTTGCTTGGATAAAAGCAAAACAAATTGCAAAAACACCAATAAACAAAGCATAATTAGGTATTGAATTTAAGACTACTTTTGCGATTAATATATTCATTTAATTTCTCCTTTAATTTTCAAAAATCTAACTTGTCATTCTACTATTTAAAAACTTTTTCTAGCAACTCATTGAGAGAATCGATCTTGACCCTATCTTGTTTTCCAGTGTCTCTATGCCTAACAGTTACAGAATCATCATTACTCGTATCACCATCAACAGTAACGCATACAGGTGTTCCAATTTCATCTTCCCTATAATACCTTTTACCGATTGATCCTGAAATTTCAACTTTTTTCCTATATGAACTATGCACTCTTTCCTTGATCTCAACAGCTTTCTCAGGCATTCCATCTTTTTTGACCAATGGAAGTATCGCTACTTGAGTATTTGCAAGCTTTGGACTAATCTTAAGAATAATATGATTTGGATCTGAAGCATCAAGAGAATCACAAATTACTGCCAATAACGTTCTGTCAACTCCGGCTGAAGACTCAATTACAGATGGTACAAATTTACCTTTTTGAGGGTCTGATAGAGTTAAATTCTTTTTACTATGCTTCATATGTTGTTCTAGATCAAAAGAGCCCCTGTTTGCTATGCCTTCTAATTCCTTTAAGCCAAATGGAAAATCATATTCAACATCTCTGCACGAAGCAGCATAGTGAGCAAGCTCCTCCTCTCCATGATCCCTGAAGTGCAATTTTGCACTATTTATACCTAAAGATTTCGTATAAAAAGACATTCTTTTTGAACACCATTCTTCAAAAAAATCAGAAGCTTCGTCAGGGTGACAGAAAAATTCAATTTCCATTTGAGTAAATTCACGAACCCTAAAAAGAAAATTTCTAGGAGTTATTTCATTTCTGAAAGATTTCCCTATTTGAGCTATTCCAAAAGGAGCACTCATTCTTGAATTTCTTGCGACATTGATAGCGTTAACAAAAATACCTTGCGCTGTTTCTGGCCTTAGATAAACTTGTTTTGCAGAGTCTTCCATTGCTCCAATTTTTGTAGAAAGCATTAGGTTAAACTGACGAACATCAGTCCAATTTTTCTCTCCGCAATCAGGACAATCCTGATTTATATCAATCTGATCTTCTCTGTATCTTGATTTACAAGTTTTGCAATCAACCATAGGGTCATGAAAACCAGAAACATGTCCGCTAGCTTCCCAAACTTCATTTCTCATTAATATTGAAGAATCAAAACCAATGATATTGTTTTGATTTTCAACATTTTCACTCCACCAAATATTCTCAATTCTTCTTTTTAATTGAGCTCCATTTGGCCCATAATCATAACAACCTGATAAACCACCGTAAATTTCACTACTTTGATTTATAAAACCCTTTCTTGTGCAAAAAGATATAACCTCTGAAAGGCTAGGCATGGTTTATTTAGCTTTTGTTGCCTT
>CEQM01035551.1_pt1 | contig 16961 bp, 14 predicted proteins | sample 531111 | NCBI WGS metagenome assembly CEQM01 (sample SAMEA2621278, study PRJEB7988) | marine metagenome | biome: marine biome (ENVO:00000447); feature: deep chlorophyll maximum layer (ENVO:xxxxxxxx); material: "saline water (ENVO:00002010), including plankton (ENVO:xxxxxxxx)" | depth 120 m
AACAAACCATCATCCTTAACAATCCCCATATCTGCTAAATCATTCTCGTTAAGTAATTGTAAAGGAACTTGTGCAGGCTCCACATCATCTGTCCAGTTTGGATCAACAAGCTCTATCCAAACATCAATATTTTGATTATTATTACTATAATAAATAGAGTCTGAAATATTTGTGTAATCATACGCAGAAGAGGATCCTAAAAAACTTTTTTGAACTCTTACAAAATGAATATTATTAAAATCATCGTCATTGTCACCATCAAAATTAAAATCTATATTAGTTGGATCTAAAAAACTAGGCTCGTAAGGTGTAGGTATAGCAAAATCTGACCCATCAGCATCTACGGAAGCACCTGAGTCAAAAATTCCATAAATAACAGGGATATCAGCCCATTCATCATTAATATCAATCTCATTATCACATGAAAAAAAGAAAAAACAACAAAAAACCCAAATAAAATTTTTCATAGAGCAAATATATAATTTTTGTAGATTTGAGATAATAAAAATAATTTAAGTTTAATGAATTTATTTAGAATCATAATCTACTTTGTATTATTTTCTTCAATTGGAATGTCTCAAAACAGAGCAATTAAAGATGTTTTTTCACAAAAAATACTGACAGAAGATTTCACCGAACAAAACTATTCTTTTCCAACAATAACTGGATCAGATGGAAAATATGCAATCATAATGGATTCTTTAGGCTATTATGGTTTAGGAAGCGGCAATACTGAATATCCTATTTTAATTGATTGGGAAAATGATTTAATAGACTTTGAATTAAAAATCAAGCTGAGATTAAAAAATGAAACAGAAAGTTTTGTTGTTCAAAAACTACAAGGACAAAAAGGTCAAATTATAGGATTTATAATAAAGTATAATCCAGACAGACAAGAAGCTATAATTTTTGAAACTAATACTGTAAGACAGTATAGATTAAGTCATTTAAAAAATGATAAACTTCGCAGTTTAACTGATGGCTGGGTGTTTACTGAAAATTTAAAAAGAAATGAGGTGAATGAAATCATTATTAAAACAAGGGATAGTCAATATGACTTTTATATTAATGATAAATTTACATTTACAAAAAATTTACGCAAACTGGAAGATGTGTTAAGTTTTGGAAACTTTGGATTCTATATAGGGCCAAACACACAAGTAATGATAGATTATTTTCATATATCAACTTTAAAAGATTATAATGGAATTAATAAGTTATTTAATCTTTCTGAAGAAGAGGCTAAGGAGCTTATAAAAGAAAAAGAAGACATAAAAAAGAAATTGGAACAGGAAAAAACCACAGCAACGAAAGAATTGAAAGAAGTTATTAAATTATTAGAACGAGAATTAAAATCGAGCAATCAATTAATAGATTCTTTGCAAACACAGAATGAAAGATTTAAACCATTTAAAAGCCTGATTGAAGAAAACGGTAACTTTATGTATACCTTAACTAAAGACCTTAAAGAACAAATGGAAAAAAATAATATCTTACATGAAAAAAATCAATTATTAATGGACTCTATTAATTTTCTTATAAAGAAACAAGATGAGTTTAAGTTGGAATATCTTAGGGTTTTGGATTCTATGATGGAAAAAAATGACACTATTAATGAAAACTAAAAAAGAATATACTAGAATTACTACCCATACTTTAGCAGAAATGAAAAAAAATGGGGAAAAAATCGCAATGCTAACAGCATATGATTATTCGTTTGCAAAGTTATTAGACCTTGCAAATATTGACATATTACTAGTTGGAGATTCTGCTTCGAATGTTATGGCCGGTCATGAAACAACATTACCAATAACATTAGATGAAATGATTTATCACGCAAAGTCTGTAGTTAAAGCTGTAAAACGATGTTTAGTTGTTGTTGATTTACCATTTGGTTCTTATCAAGGGAATTCTAAAAAAGCACTTTCTTCAGCAATTCGCATTATGAAAGAATCTGGCGGTCATGCTGTTAAATTAGAGGGTGGTCATGAAATAGTTGATTCAGTAAAACGAATTATTGATTCTGGGGTTCCAGTGATGGGTCACTTAGGGCTCACACCTCAATCTATATATAAATTCGGCACATACTCTGTAAGAGCAAAACAAAGTGAAGAGATTAAAAAAATAAAATCAGATGCTGTTAAATTAGAAAAAGCTGGCTGTTTTGCTATCGTTCTAGAAAAAATACCAGCTAAACTAGCAAAAGAAATAACAAAATCTATCAGCATTCCAATAATTGGAATAGGTGCTGGTTCAAATGTAGATGGACAAGTTTTAGTTATGCATGATATGCTAGGTATTAATAGTGATTTTAATCCTAGGTTTTTAAGAAGATACTGTGACTTAGCAACTATAGTAAATAAAGCTGTTGGAAACTATATTAAAGATGTTAAAACAAAGCAATTCCCAAATAAAAATGAAGAATACAATTAAGAAATGAAAAGTTGGGTTCTTTATGAAGATAATCATCTTATCATAGTCAATAAACCTCCAAGAATACCTGTTCAAGGTGATAAGACGGGTGATGAAACATTACTTGATGTTATAAAAGCATACATTAAAAAAAAATATAACAAACCTGGAAATGTATACTTAGGTTTACCGCACAGAATTGATCGACCAACCAGTGGAGTTGTAATATTGTCTAAAACAAGTAAATCTTTATCTAAAATGAGTGAACTTTTTAGAGAAAAAAAAATAATAAAAAAATACTGGGCTATCGTAAAAAATCCACTACAACTAGAATCAGGAAAGTTGATTCATTTTCTTAAAAAGAATCGATCTCTAAATAAATCATTTGTTGGGCCAAAAGAAAAAATGGGTTTTTTGAAAGCTGAATTAAACTATAAACTTGTCAAAAAATTAACAAATTATTTTCTATATGAAATTAAACTAATTAGTGGAAGACATCATCAAATCAGAGCACAATTATCAACAATGGGGTCTCCAATCAAAGGTGATGTTAAATATGGATTTGCTAGAACTAATAAAAATAGCAGTATCCATTTACATTCACGTCAAGTAGAATTTACACACCCAATTAAAAAAAATATCATCAAAGTTACGGCACCAACTCCAGCAAATGATGAGCTTTGGAAATACTGCATCAAATAAAAATTACTTTGGAAATATTTGTCGGTATTAATACATTTGATAAATATATGAATTTGTTAAAAAGCTTATTGTCCGGATCTCAATACTTTATTATTAACAAGAATCTTGTTAAAGCCATTGGAATAGATGCATCTTTAATATTATCTCAATTAGTTGAATTTGAAGAGTTAGAGGACAAAATCACTAAAAATCAATACTTCACCACTACAATAGGACAAATTGCAGACTCAACAACATTATCAATATTTAAAATAAAAAGTGGTATTAATAACTTATATAAAAACAAAATAATAGATATCATTGTTAATAAAAATGAGACAATAAAGGTTAAAATACTTCACGAAAACATATTTACAACACTAAGTCTAAACGCTAAATCATTAATAAAAAATGAAAGCAAAAAAAAAGCTATCATAAAACAAAAAAGATTTAAAAAACCCACACTAAAAGAATTAAAAAATTATTTTTTAAAAATAGGCGAGGTAGATGAAAGTGAAATTATGTTTGATTATTATGAGTCAAAAGGCTGGAAAGTTGGAAAAGCACCAATGAAATGCTGGAAGAGTGCCACAAGAAACTGGATAAGACGACTAAATAAATCTGTAAAATTTCCTAATCATTATGACAAAAAATTAGACATGAAACTCAGTAATGATATTGAAGAATTAAACAGATACCATAAACATTTAAAAAAATTAGGATGGATCTCAACATATTCACCATCAGCAGGGATAACATGGAGAAAAAAATAAAATGTCAATATAATTATGAATTGGTTTGAAAATTGGTTTGATTCAAATTATTATCACATTCTATACAAGAATCGAAATACTAAAGAAGCCGTTGTACTCATTGACAACATTGTAAAGCTAATCAGTCCTCCTAAGAATGCTTTATTCTTAGATTTAGGTTGCGGTACAGGAAGACACTCTATACATCTAAATAAAAAAGGGTTTTGCGTACACGGAGTCGACTTATCTAAAAAGAGTCTCATGCGAGCTAAACAACATGAGAATAAAACACTATCATTTCACCTAAAAGACATGAGACAGTTTTGCAATAAAAAAAAATATGATGTAATCATAAATTTATTTACCAGTTTTGGTTATTTTGACAAAGACAGTGACAACAAAAAGGTGTTTCAGAATATTGAGGCATCACTCAAACATAATGGATATTTTGTAATTGACTTCTTTAATAGCAATAAAGTTGTTCGTGATTTAAAGAAAAAAGAACAAAAACAAATAGATAATATCATTTTTAAAATTAATAGAAGACATGACAACAAATTCGTTTATAAGGATATTTATATTACAGATAAAAAAAATAACTATACTTTTACAGAAAAAGTAAGATTAATTAATAAAGAGCAATTTATTAATTACTCCAAAAATTTGAACATAAAATTGATTGATATTTTTGGAGACTATAGTCTTAATAAATATAATAATGAATTATCTGATAGACTTATTATGATATTTCAAAAAAATAATGATTAATCTTTAAACAAAACATACAGTAATATGACAGTATTAGATTTTCAAATTTTAGGAAACCCAATATCAATATGGTTGATATTTTTACTCATTATTCTATCATCATTTATTATAAGAAAGTTTATTTCAACCCGCTTTATCAGTATGATTTCTAATCTGATTAATAAGGATAGCGTAGCAGTGGATTTAAATGCAAAATTAAACAAACCTATAAATAGTATAATTTTTATGCTGTTTTTATATTTTGCGTTTAATCAATTAAGCTATCCTGAGAATTGGCAATTAGCACCAATAACTGAATTTGGCTTAAAAATGTGTTTAGCAAAAGGTTATGCTTTGATTGTAGCTATCTTTATTATTCAATTGTTTTTAAGAATTGAAGATGCTTTCGGAGAAATACTGAAATATCGAGCGCAAAAAACAGCATCAAAATTAGATGATCAACTTATTCCATTTGCAACTGATTCAATTAAAATTATAACTATAATCATCGGTGTCTTTATCATTATTGGTAATATTTTTAACATAAATGTAACAGCTTTAGCCGCAGGCTTAGGGGTTGGTGGGATAGCTATAGCTATGGCATCTAAAGAAAGTTTAGAGAACTTGTTAGGTTCATTTACAATTTTTCTTGACCAACCTTTCACTGTAGGTGATATTGTAAAAATTGGGACCATTACAGGTGTTGTAGAAAAAGTTGGATTTAGAAGCACCAGACTAAGAACATTTGACAAAAGTCTAGTTACAGTGCCGAATAAAAAAATGGTGGATGCTGAACTTGACAACTTGGGCATGAGACCAGTAAGACGAGCAAAGTTTACTATAGGTTTAACATATGATACCAAGCAAGAAACAATTAAGAGTATAGTGAAAGATATTCAAACAATGATAAATGAACACCCGATGACAAATAGTGATGGTAGAGTTCGATTTATGGATTTTGGTGCTAGCTCATTAGATATTATGGTTGTATTTTTTGTCACATCATCTGAATGGGATGATTTTATTAACACAAAAGAAGATATTAATTATAAAATAATGTCTATTGTCAGCAAACACAATAGTGATTTCGCTTTTCCATCAAGCAGTATTTATATTGAAAAGTCTAATAATAATAAATAACGACACGTGAAAGCTAAAGTTATTGACAGTAAGCTTACATATGATATAAGGCGAAAAATACTCTGGCCACATATTAAGAATGGTAACTATAGTCTAATGATAGATTGTCATACAGACACATTTCATTTAGGCACATTTATTAACAGCAAAATAGTGAGTATTGGTACATTTATAAAAGAAAATAACCCTAAGTTTGAATCTAGTTTACAATATAGATTAAGAGCTATGGCCACAGAGAAAAACTATCAGAGTAAAGGTTGTGGTAAAATTTTATTTTTAAAAGGCGTAGAGATGTTAAAAAGGCGAAAAATAGAATTACTATGGTGTGATGCAAGAGTTAACGCGATGCCATTTTATGAGTCATTAAATATGCAAAGTTTAAATTCTGTTTATTTAATTAAAAATATTGGCCCACATAAGACAATGTATCTTGATTTAAATAAAAAATGAGAAAGATAGAAACAAAAATAGATGGATTATTCATTATAAAAAATGAGTTTTTTAATGATAATAGAGGCTGGTTTATGGAAAATTGGAATATTGAAAAGTGTAAGAAAAATAATCTAAATATCAACTTTAAACAAGACAATATATCTATGTCAAAAAAAAATGTACTTAGAGGTTTGCATTTTCAAAGACAACCACATAATCAAACAAAATATGTTCGCGTAATTCAAGGAAAAGTACTAGATGTTGTAGTAGACATTAGAAAAAAATCAAAAACATTTGGGCAACATATTGCTATAGAGTTATCTAATAACCAAACTGGCTTATGGATTCCTGCTGGAATGGCTCATGGATTCCTTTCTCTTGAAGAGAACACAATCTTCTCATATAAATGCTCCGGAGAGTATAATCCAAAATATGAACACACGATTAAATGGAATGATCAAGATATAAATATTCAGTGGGGAATTAAGAATCCAATAGTATCAAACAAGGACAATAACGGCATATCACTTAAAACGTATTTAGAATCCAATCAAATCCATGGCTAATTATCAATTAAAAACATTACTCTTATTGATTATTTTTTTTATAAAAGTAAATTATATTTATGCTCAATTTGAAAATAGTGAACATTACCAAATTTATGCTATTAATCTACCTGAAAAAATTAATTTTGCAGGAGAAGCAACTCCACTAAATGAATTAAACATACGAGAAAGATTAGATCAAGAACTTTTAATTAACACATATTGGCAATCAAAAACAATTTTATTAATTAAAAGAGCTGAAAAATATTTTCCAATTATTGAGAAAATATTAAAAGAAAAAAATATCCCGGATGATTTTAAATATTTAGCAGTAGCTGAAAGTGGATTGGAAAATGTAACCTCACCCTCTGGAGCAAAAGGATTTTGGCAATTTCTGAAAAAAACAGGTTTAGAATATGGATTAGAAATAAATAGTGAGATTGATGAGAGATATCATTTAGAAAAGTCAACCAAAGCGGCTTGTCAATATATAGAAGATGCATATCTTCAATTTGGCAATTGGACATTAGCAGCTGCCTCATACAATATGGGGAAATATGGGTTAAAAAAGTCTCTTGAATTACAAAAAGTGAACAGTTATTATGATTTAATGCTGAATAATGAAACTTATAGATATGTTTTTAGAATTCTTGCAATCAAAGAGATAATAGAAAATTCTGAAAAATATGGATTCCAAATTAACACAAATGACTACTATCAACTACCTGCTTTAAAAGAGATAACAATAGATACCACTATCAATAATATTGCTGAATTCTCAATTGATTTAAATTTAAATTATAAAATTACTAAAGAGTTAAATCCTTGGATTTTAGGGAATGTTATCTCAAACACAGAACAAAAAACATATAAAATAAAAATACCAAATAAAGACTACGCATATTTAAGTAGAACAGACACAATAATATATATATGTCAATCAAAAGACAATTTATTTGAAATTGCGAGAACATATAATATTAAAATAGAGGACCTATTATCATGGAATCAATTACTTCCATCTAAAAAATTAAAAAAAAACCAAGAAATTATTATTCTAAAACAATATGAACATTAAAGTTATTGGAGCAAAAGAAAATAATTTACAAAATATTGATGCAACTATACCATTAAAAAAGTTAGTTGTATTGACAGGTTTAAGTGGTAGTGGAAAATCTTCATTAGCTTTTGACACTATACATAAAGAAGGGCAAAGAAGATACTTAGAAACATTCTCATCTTACGCACGAAGTTTTATCGGAAATTTTGAACGACCAAATGTAGACTATATTAGTGGACTAAGTCCTGTGATATCTATAGATCAAAAGAAAAATTCAAATAATCCTAGATCTACTGTTGGGACAACAACAGAAATATATGATTATTTACGCTTATTATATGCTAAAGTTTCTACGCCATTTTCTTTTGTGAATAAGCAGAAAATGATCAAACAAACTCCTGAGAACATATTGAAAAATATAAAAAAAGAATATTTGAATAAAGAGATTATCATATTTGCGCCACTTATTAATGAAAAAAAAGGCCATTATTCCGAATTATTTCAATCATTAATTAGAAAAGGTTATGTAAAAGTAAGAGTAGACAATGAAATCATAAAACTATCTAATGACTTAAAATTAGATAGATATAAAAATCACAATATAGATATTGTAATAGACAAATTTATAATTGATAATAGTTCTTTTAAAAGATTGGAAAACTCTATTAATATTGGATTAGATGAAGGTAATGGAGCTATAATAATTTATAGCTTATTAGAAGAGGAAGAAAAGTATTTTAGTCAATATTTCACTTGTTCAAAATCAGGCATATCTTATGAAAATCCTGAACCAAACTCATTCTCTTTTAATTCACCAAAAGGGTATTGTAAAGCATGTAGAGGTATTGGTAGAATTGAAAAAATAGATATTACAAAAATAATACCTAATAAAGCTTTAAGTATTCAAAATGGAGGAATAAAACCAATAGGAGAATATACAGAATCTTGGATATTTCAACAAATCAAAATAATTGGTAAAAAATATAATTTTGATGTAACAACAAAAATTAAAGATATTCATCCATCTGGTATTAACGCTTTACTATATGGGATAAAAGACTCATTTAAAGTAAAAAATACAAACATTGGGATTACAAAAAAATATGAAATTGATTTTGAAGGAATTGTTAATTTTATTGACCATGAATACACACACAATAACTCAAAAAGAATAAAAAGATGGGCGAAAGATTTTTTTGAACAAAAACAGTGTGAAAGTTGTTATGGCCAAAAGTTGAAAAAAGAATCTTTACATTTTTTAATTAACAACAAAAACATATCAGAAATATCAAAATATGATATGAAAGCATTGAAAGATTGGTGTGAAAAATCTATTTTAACTCTGAACAAAAATAAACAAAAAATCGCAGAAGAGATATCTAAAGAATTATTAAAAAGAATTAACTTCTTAATTAATATTGGCTTAAGCTATATTACGATATCTAGACAAACATCATCTCTGTCGGGTGGAGAAAACCAAAGAATTAAAATAGCATCTCAAATAGGGTCAGAATTAACAAACGTATTATATATATTGGATGAACCAAGTATTGGCCTACATCCGGTAGACAATCAGCTACTAATTAACTCATTGAAAAAATTAAATAACTTAGGTAACAGTATTATTGTCGTTGAACATGATAAAGCAATGATGGAAGCTTCAGATTACATTATTGATATGGGACCAGGAGCTGGTAATCAAGGTGGTCAAATTATTTTTAGTGGGACATATAAAGAACTGCTAAAATCAAACTCTTTAACAGGTAAGTATTTATCTAACAATCAACCACGCATAATAAATAAAAATAAAAGATTCAATTGCGGAAAAAACCTAGTATTAAAAGGTGCTAGCGGAAATAATTTAAAGAATATTGACTTACACATACCACTTTCTCAACTAATAGTAATTACAGGAGTTTCAGGGTCTGGAAAATCAACACTAATTAATGGAACACTGTATCCTATAATAAGTCAAAAACTATATAGATCTATCACAAAACCATATCCTTATCAATCAATAGAAGGAATTGAACATATCGATAAAATTATTAATATTAATCAAAGCCCAATAGGCAGAACACCTAGATCAAATCCATCTACCTATATTGGTGTTTTTACAGATATTCGGAGCTTATATGCTAATCTTAAAGAATCTAAAATAAGAGGATATAATTCTGGTAGATTTTCTTTTAATTTAAAAGCTGGAACATGTAAAGAATGTGATGGTCATGGATATATATTAATGCAAATGAAATTATTAGCTGATATTGAAATTTCTTGTAAAGAATGTAGAGGGAAAAGATTTAATAAAGAAACTTTAGAAATTAAATACAATGATAAAAATATATATGATGTGCTAGACATGAGTGTTAATGAGGCAGAACAATTTTTTAATAAAATACCTAAAATTAAAAATAAATTAACTGCACTTAAGGAAGTGGGCATGGGATATATTAAATTAGGTCAATCTTCCACTAAATTATCAGGTGGAGAAGCTCAAAGAGTAAAATTAGGATCAGAGTTATCTAAAAAATCCACCGGAAAAACACTATATCTTTTAGATGAACCAACTACTGGATTACATTTTCATGATATTCAAATATTAATGAAATCAATTAATTTACTGGTAGACAAAGGAAATACGGTGATTATTATTGAACATAATTTAGATATTATCAAAGAAGCTGATCATATTATTGATCTAGGTCCAAAAGGAGGTGAAGATGGAGGTGAAATAGTATTTCAAGGTCAACTTGATGAAATTTTAAATAATAAAATTAGTCAAACAGGATTTTTTCTAAAAAAAGAAATAACTTAACAGTATGAATGATTTTAAAAAAACCTGGAAAAAACCAAAAAACCAAAATACGTGGAGTGTTTTTAAAATTATGTCTGAATTCGTTGAAGGTTTTGAAAAACTATCTAATATCGGACCCTGTATTTCTATATTTGGTTCAGCAAGAACAAAAAAAACAAACCCTTACTATAAGGATGCTGTTATTATTGCAAAAAAATTAACTGAAAAAGGTTATGGAATTATTACTGGTGGAGGTCCTGGTATTATGGAAGCTGCAAATAAAGGTGCAAAAAACGGAAACGGTGCATCTGTAGGTTTAAATATAGATTTACCTTTTGAACAAACACCAAATAAATATATTGATTATGAAAAAAGTATAGATTTTAACTACTTCTTTGTTAGAAAAGTAATGTTTGTTAAATATGCTCAAGCGTTTGTGATTCTACCAGGTGGAGTTGGGACACTAGATGAATTATTTGAAACTATTACTCTTATTCAAACAGAAAAAATTCAAAAAATTCCAATCATTCTATATGGAAGTGAATACTGGACAGGTTTACTCAGTTGGTTAAAAAAAACCGTCTTGGAAAAAGAACAATGTATTAATGAATCTGATTTTGATAATTTTGTATTAGTAGACGATATTGATAAAGTAATTAGTATTATTGATGAATTCTATAAAGAATCTAAATTTTCACCTAACTTTTAATAATTCATTTTGAAAAATAAATATATACTTTATTTACTTTCTGTTTTTCTCTTAAGTATTAATGTCCAAGTAATTTCACAAAGTTTCATTAATGGACAAATAATAGACGAAAATACACAAGAAACATTAATTGGAGCTAGTGTAGTTGTTTTAGATGAAAATCGTGGCACTTCTACTAATTTTGATGGTTATTTTAAACTCTCATATAATACATTACCTATCACAATAGAGTGTTCTTATATGGGTTATAAAACGCTTCAATTAGATGTTAAAAAAAATGATCAAAACTTCATAATTAAACTATCACCAGATAAATTAATACTAGATCAAATCAATGTTGTAGATACAAGATTAACAGAAAAATTAAAACAATCCCCAGTCACAATTGAAGCGATGGATGTTACCGCTATAAAAGAAGCACCCTCTTCTACTTTTTACGAGAGTATTGGAAATTTAAAAGGAGTAGATTTAACCTCTGCAAGTTTAGGTTTTAAAATTATTAATACAAGGGGTTTTAATAGCACATCACCTGTCCGTTCACTACAAATTATTGATGGAGTAGATAATCAATCTCCTGGATTAAATTTTTCTTTAGGGAACTTTTTAGGAACAACTGAACTAGATACTAAAGGTGTTGAAATTATTGTTGGGGCTAACTCTGCGTTATATGGACCAAATGCATTCAATGGAGTAATTAGCATGTCTACAAAAGATCCGTTTATGTTTCCAGGAACTAGTTATCAAATAAAAATGGGAGAACAAGCATTGACAGAACACTGTTTTAGATATGCTGGTAATACAACATTAAAAAATGATTTTAAAATTGGATTTAAAATTAACATTCAACATATGAAAGCGAATGATTGGGAAGCAAACAATTTTAATAGAGCATATGACACTGAATCTCCAATCAATAATCCTGGAGGATATGATGCTGTTAATATTTATGGAGATGAATATAATAGAAGCTTTTCATTTACAACTAAACCTGGGATGGGAACCGTGCATCGAAATGGGTATTTAGACTCTGACTTAGTCGATTATGATACTGAAAACTTAAAATTTAATAGCGCTATTCATATCCAATGGACAGATGATTCATATAGTAAGCAACAAGTAGATAATAATAAAGATTATTACTGGTTTAAAAAGAATGAAAATAGTAATGAATTTATTTATTCATTTAATTATGGTAATGGAACAACAATATATCAAGGAGATAATAGAATTAGTTTAAAGAATATTCAATTTTTTCAAAATAGAATTGAATTTAAAAGAAATGATGATTTTTTTATCAGACTATATAGTACACATGAGGATGCTGGTGACTCTTATGATGCTATCGCGACAGCAGTAGCAATGTTAGATAAAGGTGTTAGTAATGAAGCTTGGTATGCAGAATATGCAAGTTTTTGGAGTGGAGAAATTTTAGATTTAATGGTAGAAGATTTAGCTGACCAAGGATATATTTCCCAAAATGAATGGATTGCTGAAGGCGGAAACTTAATTGACTGGATTAATCTAACTCAGAGTATTTTAGATATGAATCCCGATTTACTAGCCCAATATCATGATCTAGCAAGAGAGAATGCTAATAAATACCCTACTGACTCTACACCTTTTATTGAACCTGGAACAGAAGAATTTAACACGCTTTTTAATGAAATTACTACACAAACAAGATATGATGAATATGGCAATTTTGTCGGTGGTACACAATTTTATGACAAATCTAGCTTATATCATATTCAGGCCGAAAAAAAAATAGATAGTAAATATGGTGTCTTTACAATAGGTGCTAATGGAAGACTATATAATCCTGATTCTAATGGATCAATATTTAATGACGGGTATGATTACATAGATATGTATGAATTAGATGAAAATGGAGAAATTATATATACCGAGTCTATTGAAGCAAATTTTGACCCAAATACTGGGGCTATGAGTATTGATACAATACTTACACCTTCTATTTTCATAGATACTATTAAAGTCAATATTCAAAATTATGAATATGGGGTTTATATGGGCTATGATAAAGAATTATTTAGTAATACATTAATGATCAATGGAACAGCTAGATTAGATAAAAATCAAAATTTTGATTATGTTTTTTCACCTGCTGGATCAATGGTTTATAAACCAAATGAACGGGATATTATTCGCTTATCACTATCATCTGCAGTAAGAAACCCAACACTTACAGACCAGTATTTTGACTATAATCAAGGACAAGCAATCTTACTTGGAAATTTAAATGGTTTTGGATTTAATGAATATTTTGTAAGTATAGATTCTCTACTATCGTATTTTAGAGGTGAAAATGAAATTGGTGGATTCAATAAAAATGCACTAAAAGGAAGTTTTATTAGAGTTGACCCTATTCAACCTGAACAAGTGAAAACTGCTGAAATAGGTTTTAGAACTACTTTATTGAATAAATTATATATAGATGCTAGTTATTACTACTCAGTATATAAAAATTTTATAGGCTACCAAATTGGTGCAACATATCAAAGTGCAGGATTATCTGGCCTTCAACCAGCAACACAAGAAGATGTAGATGAGGGTTGGGCTGAATATGTAGGACAAGAGATTGAAGACTATCTAAGTGTCTCTATACCATCAATAGAGATTTATAGAATTGCTGCAAATGCTCAAGGTAAAGTCACTGCTCAAGGATTTAGTATAGGATTAAACTATTATCTTAATGAAAAAATTGCAATTAATGGTAATTATTCTTGGAATAAACTAATCAATGAAGATAGTAAAGATCCCATTATCCCTGCCTATAACACTCCAGAACACAAATTTAACATAGGAGTTTCTAACAAGTTAATATTGGCTAACAATGAATATAATATCTCTATAAACTATAAGTGGCAAGAAGATTTTGTGTTTGAAGGATCTCCTCAATTTACAGGTCAAATACCAAGCTACGGATTAGTAGATGCACAAATTAATAGAGTTTTTAAAGTGAAAAACACGCAATTAACTGCTAAAATTGGAGGATCTAATATTTTAAATAATCAGATATATCAAGCTTATGGTGGTCCCACAGTAGGAAGATTAACTTATATGTCACTCACTTTTGATTATTAAAATAAATTTGATTAGTAATTTATTAAGCACATATTTTAATGATGAAAAGAATTATTATATCTTGCGTGATATAATTTAAAATTTAAATCATGAAAAAAACACTACTATTAATAACTGCATTGACTATTTTAATTACTCAAACAATTTATAGTCAAGAGAGATATATTGATAATATATTTACCAATGTTGAAGTTGAGGAAAATGTTGTTTATGGAAATAATGTAACTGCATTTCCAATGCTATTAGGTCAATTACCAACTACAGAAGATTTAGTGATGGATATTTATACTCCTGAAGGAGATTGTGGATGGGAATCATTTAATAGACCAGCTGTAATATTATTGCATACAGGTAGTTTCCTACCTCCAATATTAAATGGACAAGCTACAGGAGCTAAAAATGACAATGCTATTATACAGCAATGTATGGAATTTGCTAAAAAAGGTTATGTTGCTATTGCATTAAGTTATAGATTAGGATGGAATGCAACTTCTGACAATGAGGATGTAAGAAGGAGAACTCTAATCCAAGCTGCATTAAGAGGTCTGCAAGATACCAGGACTGCTGTAAGGTTTTTAAGAAAATCTATTGAAGAAGACAATCCATATGGGCTGTCTGGCAAAATGGTCGTAGGAGGCTTAGGAACAGGAGGATATGTATCTCTAGCAGCAGCAACTTTAAATGATTATGAATCAGAGCTATTATTACCAAAGTTTCTGGACACATCTACAGGTGAAGCCATCCCATATATCATTCCAGAATTTTTAGGGAATCTAGATGGTACTTCTGAAGGAATACTACCTGCCTTAGATCTTGATGGAGATGGAATTCCTGAAGCAACAGATGTTACACTCTGTATTCCTAATCATGTTGAATATAGTTCAGAAATAGATATGGCATTTAATATTGGTGGTGCTTTACCAGATAGTTCTTGGGTGAATGCTGGTGAACCTGCAATCGCTAGCATGCACTGCTATTTAGATGAATTTGGTCCATATGAGGTCGGTGATGTTATAGTACCGACAACAAATGAATTTGTTATAGAGGCTCATGGATCACTGGTTGTTCAAAGATTATCTAGTCAATATGGAAACAATGATGCATTTGAAGGATTAAGTATGCAAATTAATGATACGTGGTATGGTAATGGAGATGGTGCTGCTAATTCAGCACTACAAGTTCAAGCTGATAATGGGTTTGGATCACCTTTGTTTGATGATGAAGGTAACCCTGTTTGGTCTTTTGCAGGCCATGATGTATATCCGGGCTTATTCCCAATAGTTGCTCCTACTGGTGATCAATTAACTGCTGATGATTGTAATAACTGCGGACAAAGTGCTAGTGCATGCTTATTTCCTTGGGGACAACAAGGATCACCGTGGGATTGGTGGAATAATGATCCTTCGGATCCTTTTGGCTATCCTCAATTAGCATTAAGTAATCCATTTGCTCCTGCAGGAATAACAGCAGAAACTTATGCATGTCAATCAACAACAGATAATCCAGACATGTCTGAAGCAAAAGGTTTAGCATTTGCGACAATGATACAAGAGTTTATTTGCCCTAGAATACACGCTGCCCTAGAACTGCAGTCAAGCGCATGTGATATCAATGAAAATAAATTAGACAGAAAATTAATAAATGTTATAGATATAACTGGTAGAGATGTTAATACTGCTACCAATCAAACTATTTTATTTAATATTTATGATGATGGTAGCGTTGATAAAAAATACGTTGTGAAATGAAGCAATTAATTGCATTATTACTATTATCTACAATAGGGTTCTCACAAGATGGTGAGAACTCTATTTTAGATGAACTACTTATAAGTGATGAGGTTAATGGATATTTTCAACTTGCATTATCATTAAATGTGGATAATCTTTCGTTTTTAAACAACTGTGATGATACTACATCATATTTAGTGTTTGCTCCGGGGAATAATGTTCCAACATCTTCTGTGTCAACATTACTTGGATTAGATGGAGATGCGATTGATTATATTTTATATTATGTAACCATTCCTAATGATGATGAGGATACTGTCCTTTCTACTCTATGTGCAGATGTGATATTGTCAGGCGGAATTGGAACATGTGAACCATATGTTATGAATATGATAGATGGAAATACAGCAGAATTAACATACACGATTGATATAACAGCAGGTGATGGTTTCGACGCTATTACAGTCGCATCTATTAACGATGTAAATATATCAAACTACCCCGAGGGAATACCTGCCTGTAATGGTAGCATTTATATTATTAATGATTTGATTTGGGCTCCAGGTATTGGATTAGAAGAAAATAGTTCATTTATGTCAATATATCCAAATCCAGCTAAAGATGTTTTAAATGTCTCTAAAATAGCAGAAATAGGCGTTTTAGAATTGATTGACATGAGTGGAAAAGTTTTATTATCACAAGAAATTAATAATGACACTCAAATTCATACATCAAACTATAAAAAAGGTATTTATTTAATTTCTTTTACATCTAAAAATCAGCGATTCACCCAGCTTCTTTCCATTAATTAAGTCTTAAATCACTTTCATATAGAGATTTACGATAAACTA